>Cobain_p2__coassemble_1072_pt1 | contig 11157 bp, 9 predicted proteins | sample Cobain_p2__metabat2_high_PE_012 | metagenome-assembled genome bin Cobain_p2 | reverse complement strand
CAGACATAGACTTGGATTGGTCACTTAGATAGTCCAAGAAAATGTCCGCACCCTCATCTGTGAAACTTTTTCTGTAAAATAATCTAGGCAAGGTTCTTCTATGATAAAATAATTATCATTAGGAGGACCTTTTATTATGGCAAGACAAAAGAAACCTGTACACAGAGTACAAATGACCGATGGTAAAAGAAACATCATTCGGCAGCTTCTCGAAGAATACGATATCGAGACTGCAGAAGACATCCAGGATGCTCTCAAAGATCTCTTAGGTGGCACCATTAAAGAAATGATGGAGGCCGAAATGGATGATCACCTTGGATACGAAAAGTCCGAGCGTTCTGACAACGATGATTATCGCAACGGCTATAAACATAAGCAGGTAAACAGTCGGTATGGTTCTATGGAAATCGAAGTCCCACAGGATCGAAAATCGACCTTTGAACTACAGATTGTGAAAAAGCGTCAGAAAGATATTTCTGATATTGATCAGAAGATCATTTCTATGTATGCAAAGGGAATGACCACTCGCCATATCTCGGAAACAATCGAAGATATCTATGGTTTTGAAGCATCAGAAAGTTTCATATCTGACGTGACAGATAAAATACTTCCTCAGATTGAAGACTGGCAGAACCGTCCACTGGATGAGGTATATCCGATCCTTTACATCGATGCAATCCATTATTCTGTGCGGGATAATGGAGTCATTCGTAAACTTGCAGCTTATGTCATTCTGGGTATTAATACAGAGGGCAAAAAGGAAGTCCTGACCATTACAATCGGTGACAATGAAAGTGCGAAATACTGGCTTTCAGTCTTAAATGAACTGAAAAATCGAGGAGTTAAGGATATCCTGATCATCTGCACCGACGGCCTTACAGGCATTAAGGAAGCGATTGCAGTAGCGTTTCCAAAAACAGAATACCAGAGATGTATTGTTCATCAGGTAAGAAACACTCTGAAATACGTTCCGGATAAGGATAGAAAAGCCTTTGCTACAGACTTAAAAACCATCTATCAGGCTGCTGACGAGCAGAAAGCTCTGGCTGCCTTAGAGCGTGTAACTGAAAAATGGACTCCCAAATACCCGAATTCCATGAAGCGTTGGAAGGACAACTGGGATGCTGTTTCCCCTATTTTTAAGTTCTCAACCACTGTCAGAAAGGTCATTTACACGACAAATGCGATAGAATCACTGAATTCCACCTACCGGAAGCTGAATCGCCAAAGGAGCGTATTTCCAAGCGATACCGCCCTGTTAAAAGCCCTGTATTTGTCCACTTTTGAGGCTACGAAAAAGTGGACTACCACAATCCGGGATTGGGGCCAGGTCTATGGAGAACTGAGTATTATGTACGAAGGACGCTTACCTGAATAATCAAAAGACAGCTTAAAAAGACAGGCGGGAAACCGCCTGCCCTTGACATGCCTGTAAGCAACTGTTATATATAAAACAAGGTCGATAAGCCTAATCCGTAAGCTTATTGCCCTTAATTATCATAGAAGAATCTTATTTACAGAGATTTTCTTATACACTCGCAACACAGGCAGCTATAGATGAGATAGCCGAGACAAAAGAAAAAGTGGAATTGGAATTGCAGAGAAGTCAGATGTTGCTTGATACTTCTGATGGCATTAAAGTTAAAATAGATCCTAATTACTGATACTAAAGAAAGGGCTAACTATGATAGAACAAATTCAAATAAACGATTGGAGACAATTTGACAACCTAACTATTGATTTTGACAAACGACTGACCATATTAACAGGTGCAAATGGATCTGGAAAAACCACTATATTAAACATTCTTTCTAAAGCATTTGGTGAATCTGTTAAGTTTGTTAGCAATGTTAGTGAAACCGCCGATGGCTCTATTGATTATACCTCAAGTGTTATAGGAGATTTGGAAGAAAAACGTGATAGTAATTATAAATCTTCCGTTATCGGAAATATAACATATAATTCTACAACTTCATCCATTTTAGTCCCTGAACAAGTATCAACTACTTATAATATTGATTTAAAAGATACTAAACCATGTAAAGGTATATACATCAACTCCCATCGTTCTTTATTTCAGTACAAAAAAGTCGACAATATCCCTACGCATGCGCTAAAACGAGATGAAATTTTTAGTGCATACCACAAATATAAAACATTACCTTTATCCGACACCTACTACAACCCAAATGAACAGGGTGCAACCAAACATATAAAGGAAGCAATTATTTCTTTAGCAACTTTTGGTCCTGGCAATAATTATGTAAAATCAAACCAAGAAGCATTGGATATCTTCGAAGGTTTTCAATCTATACTTCTCAAAATATTACCGCCTAAAATTGGTTTCAAAAAATTATCTATTGAAATTCCAGAAGTTATTTTAGAAACAGATTCTGGCACCTTTCCTATTGACGCTGTTTCTGGCGGTATAGCATCTATCATTGAACTTGCTTGGATGATATATATGTATGCTCCATTCAATGAATCATTTACTGTATTATTTGATGAACCCGAAAATCATTTACACCCAGAATTGCAACAGACACTTTTGCCAAATTTATTAGGAGCTTTTCCTAATGTACAATTTATTGTTGCCACACACAATCCATTTATCATTTCATCCGTAGAATCATCATTAATATATGTTTTAAATTATACTAAAGACAACAAAATTGGTTCTACTTTGTTAGATAATGTAACCAAGGCAGCGTCCTCAAATGAAATATTACGAGAAGTACTTGGAATCTCAAGTACATATCCTTTATGGGCTTCATCAAAAATAGATATTTTAGTAAGAGACACTATTGCCAAAGGAATCTCAGAAGAAAGTCTTTCAGATTTTCGTAATCAGATGGAAAAGTTTGGTTTCTCCAACGTCATTCCGACTGCCTTAAATCAATTATTTGAAGGTGATAGCAATGATAAAAATTAACAAAGACACAAAACCTAAAATTTTGGAAGATAACGCTAAGCAGTGGACAGACGAATATTTAACTGCTTTAAAACAATCGACACCTGTTCCACCCCATATAAAATATAGATATCAACATAACGATATTAAAGATGCATTAGAGAAAGAAACTCATGGAAAATGTGCTTATTGCGAAAGTAAAATCAAACATGTTGCCTTTGGTGATATTGAGCATATACTTCCCAAAAATAAAAATGCCTGTCCTGAATTATATGTTGAATGGACTAATTTGACTTTAGCCTGTGAAGTTTGTAATCGCACTAACAAGAAAGACTATTATAATCCTTCCGATCCTTTAATAAATCCAATTGCTGATGAACCTGATAAATATTTAATGGCATTCGGCCCTTTTATATATCAAGTGCCAGGAGAGAGAAAAGGAGAGTTATCTATTGCAATTTTAGGTTTAAATCGCTCTGAATTAATAGAACGTAGAAAAGAAAAAATTGAAAATTTATTACCTCTGGTTGATAAATGGAAAAAAGAAACTAATGAGACTTATAAAAAACTGCTATATTCACAGATAAAAAAGGAGGCCGAATCAGATAAAGAGTTTTCATTTATTATTAACAGCTACCTTAAACAAATAAATTTTTACAATTAACATATTTTGTACTCAATCTGTACTCAAACCACATAGCAAGAGCCCGGAAACCCGCATAAACACTGGATTTCCGAGCTCCATTTTTTTATTCAAATTCAATCGTCCCCGGCGGTTTGCTCGTCAGGTCATACATTACCCTGTTCACACCCTTGACCTCATTGATAATCCTGTTCATCACCTTGAACAGCACCTCATAAGGTACTTCTGCCGCCTCGGCGGTCATGAAATCAGACGTGATCACCGCACGCAGCGCCACAGCATAATCGTAAGTTCTTTCATCGCCCATAACGCCTACGGAACGCATATTAGTCAGCGCGGCAAAATACTGTCCCAGGCCGTTATCAACGCCCGCCTTTGCCAGCTCCTCGCGATATATGGCATCAGCATCCTGCACGATGCGCACCTTGTCCGCAGTCACCTCTCCGACGATACGCACGCCGAGTCCCGGTCCCGGGAAAGGCTGACGGTATACAAGATATTCCGGAATACCAAGCTCCAGTCCGGCTTTACGTACCTCATCCTTAAAAAGAAGACGCAGCGGCTCGATGATCTCTTTGAAATCAACGCACTCCGGCAGACCGCCTACATTATGATGAGACTTGATCGTTGCAGATTTTCCCAGTCCGCTCTCAATCACATCCGGATAAATCGTGCCCTGTACAAGATAATCTACCGCGCCGATTTTTTTTGCTTCCTCTTCAAAAACGCGGATAAATTCTTCACCGATGATCTTACGCTTTGCCTCAGGTTCGGAAACACCCGCAAGCTTCTGATAGAAACGTTCCTGCACATTGACGCGGATAAAGTTCAGGTCATACTGGCCTTCCGGTCCAAATACGGCTTCTACTTCATCTCCTTCATTCTTACGAAGAAGACCATGATCCACAAAAACACATGTCAGCTGCTTGCCAACCGCTTTCGACAATAATACTGCAGCTACGGAAGAATCCACACCGCCGGAAAGTGCGCAGAGCACCTTACCGGAGCCTACCTTCTCACGAATCTGAATGATTGCATTTTCCACAAAGGAATCCATCTTCCAGTCGCCTGTGCAGCCACAGATGTTATGCACAAAGTTGGAGAGCATCGTTTTGCCTTCCTGCGTATGCATTACCTCAGGGTGGAACTGTACCGCATACAGCTTTTTATCCGCATTTTCCATCGCTGCAACCGGACATACCGGCGTATGCCCCACGATTTTAAAATCAGCCGGAGCCTGCTCGATATAATCCGTATGGCTCATCCAGCAGATCGTTCTGTCGGATACTCCTTCAAAAAGCGCTGATGAAGCATCCACATCCACTTCCGTTTTGCCATACTCGCTGACAGGCGCAGTCTTTACGCTGCCGCCCAGCATATATGACATCAGCTGGGAGCCATAACAAATACCCAAAATCGGGATTCCCAACTCAAAAATCTCCTTACTGCATCTCGGGGAATCCTCACCATACACACTGTTTGGTCCGCCCGTAAAAATAATCCCCTTCGGATTCATCTCCCGGATCTTATCCAGCCCGAGGGTATGGGGATGCACTTCACAATAAACGTTACATTCTCTGACTCTTCTGGCAATCAACTGATTATACTGCCCACCGAAATCAAGAACAATAACAAGTTCTCTTTCCATCCAATTCCTCCTATCTGTTCTCTCAAATTCGTAAAAATATTATAATTTCATTCTCTTTATCTGTCAAAGGTTTCTTAGGTATGCTGCCCGAAAGTTTCCCATTTATGCCCTTTATAACGGATCACATAAAATACCGCCCGTACTGCCCAGTCAAGTACCATTGCTCCCCAGATTGCCAACAGACCAAAATGAAATACATAAGTAAATACATAGGCCGCAACCACACGGAACAGCCACATTGATACAATGGCAATATTCATTGGCCACACCACATCTCCCGCAGCCCGCAGCGTATTTGGCAGGGTAAACGACGGCACCCAGATAAGCATTGACATTACCGTATGAAAGCGGATCACGTCCACAGACATTTTTGCCGCCTCCGGTCCCAGATTATAAAATGTTACCAGTCCCGGAACCGCAAAGAACATTATTACGGAAATACAGGAAATTCCAATGATTGCATAACAACACAGTTTTTTTGTATAATATCGTGCCTGCCCGTATTCTCCCGCCCCGACGCAGACGCTCACAACGGAAACCAGCGCCAGATTGATTGCCATTCCCGGCAGATTATTCCAGCTGGCCAGAGTGTTCGCCACTGCATTGGCTGCGATCGCCGCAGTTCCCATCGTGGATACCGCACTGATCACAAGAATTTTCCCAAGCTGGAACATACTGTTTTCCAGCCCGTTCGGAACTGCTATATACAAAATCCTTTTAATGAGCGTTCCCTCAAACCGCAAGGTTACCTGACCGCGCAGGCTGATCTGCCTTTCCCCGTAAAACATCATGATAAAAATGACCACAGCGGCCACATATCTTGAGACAGTCGTTGGAAGCGCCACGCCTTCCACACCCATGTGAAGTCCAAACATGCAGATTGCATTTCCGATCACATTCAGACCGTTCATCAACAGAGAAACCCACATCGTCACTTTAGCGCCGTTCATCGCCCGAAACAATGCGGCACAGGAATTGTATATTGCCAGCGCAGGAAACGACCATGCCGTAATGATCAGATACGTTTTGCTCGCACGCATGACTGCTTCATCTGTTTTTCCGAAAATCAGACGCAGCAGCGGATCATGCGCCGCCAAAAACACTGCGGAAATTGCAACTGCCAGAATCGTTGCAAACAGTAAAATTTGCCACGCCGTACGGCATGCTTCCGCCCGTTTCTTTTTTCCCAGAAAGTGTCCCGCAACCACTGCTCCTCCTGTTGCCAATGCCGAAAATACATTGATTAACAGGATATTGACCGTATCCACCAGTGAAACTCCGGAAACTGCAGCTTCTCCCGCCGCAGAAACCATGATCGTATCCGCCATTCCCACCGCAATCGCAAGCACCTGTTCGATTACCAGCGGAATGATCAGCTTTCTCAAATCCTTTCCTGAATAAAGCATTTTTCCCCTCCCGCATCCTGTTTTTTCGGGAATTTCCCCTCTGCATTTCATTTTAAACCTGTAAAATGAGGATGTAAATATCTTTTTACCTTGTCTCCTTTCCTCCCTTATGCTATACTGATTTTGAATTACAGATTTGAAAGGAGAGCACGAATGTTGATTTAATCCGCTTATCTTGAAACATGAACATTAGTCGGACAGGCGCAGTTTTGTACAGGCGTCCTGTTATTTCATGTTGCCAAAAGTGGATAGATCGCCATTTTCTCTCTTTTTATTTTACAGTACAGACGCCCGGGTTGTATCGGGTTTTCAATCGCTGTGTCCATATCCGTTTAAAAAGAGAATTTTACAGGCAGAGACCCTTTGACAACAAAGAGTCTCTTTTTTATTCACGTACTTTTATGGAGCTTCGCTGTCCGGCTTTTTATATCCGAAGGGAGGATATGATATGGCGCAGATCAATGTGACAAATTTGACTTTTTATTATGACGGCAGCTTCGACCCGGTATTTGAAAATATTTCATTTTCAGCAGATACTGACTGGAAGCTCGGATTTATCGGCCGCAACGGCAAAGGAAAAACGACGTTCCTGAAACTTTTGATGGGAAAATATGAATACAGCGGAAAAATCTCCGGTCCGGCAGTCTTTGACTATTTTCCATATGAAGTGACCTCCTCGCAGCTGACGCAGTGCGCGGCAGATTTTTTAGATGAATTAAAACCGGGCTGCGAGCTGTGGCGCGTCCTTATCGAAATAGAACGGCTTGATGCCCCGGCAGAGCTTTTGTACCGCCCTTTTGGGACGCTCAGTCATGGAGAACGCACAAAAATATTTCTGGCGCTGCTCTTTTCCGGAGAAAATGATTTTGTGCTCATCGACGAGCCGACAAACCATCTGGATCAGGAAGCGCGTGAGGTCGTGAAACGCTATCTCCAGAGCAAAAAAGGCTTCATCCTCGTTTCACACGACCGTGATGTCCTGGATGCCTGTGTGGACCATGTTCTCGTACTCAATCGCCGTACGATAGAAGTTCAGACCGGAAATTTTTCCAGCTGGCAACAAAATAAAGAACGCATGGACCAGTTTGTTCAGGCGGAAAATGAAAAACATTTAAAGGAGATTGCGTCCTTAAAAAAAGCCATCGACCGCAGTTCACGCTGGGCGGAAAAAAATGAAAATACCAAAATCGGTTTTGACCCTTTCAGGGAACCTGACCGCGGAAAAGGAACGCGCGCTTATATCGGTGAAAAGACACGCAAAATGCAGGCGCGGGTCAAGAGCTTCGAGTGCCGTATGGAACGGGAGATTCAGGAAAAAGAAGGACTCCTTCAAGATTTGGAAACACCGGCGCAGCTAAAGCTGATGCCGATGCGCTTTCACAAAGACAGGCTTATTTTTGCCCGGGACCTGTGTGCCGGTTATCCAGGACAGGAACGACCTGTTTTGAAAGATTTTCAGTTTGAACTGACACAGGGAGAACGCATTTTTTTACATGGAAAAAACGGCTGCGGCAAATCCACACTCATCAAGGCAATACTGCAGCAGGCGGCGCAAAAAAACACTCTTGCCATTTCCCGGAATACGGCTGCAGATACTCTCGAAATGCCATTTTCCGATGCTCCCTGCATCGAAATCCGAAGCGGCATACTGGAAACAGTCTCCGGACTTGTCATTTCCTATATCAACCAGGACACAAGCTTTCTAAGAGGAAGCCTGACACAGTTCTGCGAAGACCGGAAGCTGGATAAAAGCCTTTTTCTGGCTCTTCTCCGGCAGCTTGACCTGGAGCGGGAACAATTTTCCAAAAATATGGAGGAATTTTCAGAAGGGCAAAAGAAAAAAATTCTGATTGCGGCAAGTCTCCAGACGCCGGCGCATCTGTATATCTGGGACGAACCGCTGAATTTCATCGATGTTTTTTCCAGAATGCAGATAGAAACTCTCATTTTGAAATATCGCCCTACCATGCTGCTCGTCGACCACGATGTGCGTTTCCGGGAAACTATCGCTACACGGATAGTAGAGCTTCCCGGCTGAAAACGACTGCAGCTGAGGCTGAAACAGCGGAAAGAAAGAATGCCGCGGCCAGAAGCAGCTCTATTTCAGCCTTCCTTCCCGCTCCAGATAATCCAGAAATGCCTCGCAGCCTTCCACGATATCGTGATACGTGATTTCAAAATCTCCGGTATACCACGGGTCGGCAATATCCCTCGGACGCTCCGAATAATCCAGAAGCCGCGCTATCTTGTGCTCCGGGTCGCCGCCGGTGATGCGCAGCATGTTGCTGATGTTATAACGCTCTGCTGCCAGCAGATAATCATATTCTTCATAATCCTGCTTCGTCATCTGGCGCGCCCGCTTGCCCGACGGGTCGATTCCGTGCTCGCGCAGCTTTCGCTGTGCGGGCGGGTATACCGGATTGCCGATTTCCTCGCGGCTGGTGGCAGCGGAGGAGACTTGGAAAGAAGAAGCTAGACCCCGGCGGGTGATCATGTCACGGAAGATGAACTCGGACATGGGAGAACGGCAGATATTGCCGTGGCAAATGAATAATACTTTAATCATCTTTTTATATCTCCATTTAAGTCTTGTATTTCTTCTCAAACGCTTGATATTTCAGGGTTTTCCGACTTTTGAGTTTTCCTTTCTTTTCAAGGTATCTTCTCAAATCTTCTCGTATTTTCTTGTGTTTTTCCCTGCAATCTTGGTAAATCCATTGGTAAAGCAAGCGTCCTTACCAACGGGCTTTTTTAACTATTCGCTATCCGATATACTTCTTCCTTTGCATCATCAAAATTCACATGGGTGTAAGTGTTCAAGGTTACACTGATGTCTGCGTGACCCATGATATACTGCAAGGTTTTCGGATTCATCCCGGATTTTGCCATATTAGAGCAAAAGGTGTGCCTGCATACATGAGGGGTAACTTTCGGCATCTGGATACGGTAAATTTTATTGTATTTCTGAATAATATGCTCCAGATACTTTTCCCAGTGAAGGGCAACCATCGGCATATCGTTTTTATCCAGAAACAAAAATCCTGCATATCCTTCCACCATCGGTTCAACTTTTGGTGTCTTGCGGTTGGCAATGATTCTGCGAAAACACGCTGCGACAGCTTCCGTCATCGGCACATAGCGGATGCCTTTATCTGTTTTTGGTTCTTCAATTACATACTGCATCTGTGCAGTACGCTGTAACTGCTGGTCTACCTTGATACGCATTTCTCCAAACTCGATTTCTGAAACCGTCAGCCCACAGAACTCTGAGATACGAAGCCCTGTGTGAAAAAGAATATAGATTGCATCATAGTATCTGCTGAAATGTTTATCTTCCTGAATAAACTTCAGTAAATCTCTCTGCTGCTTTCGGGTAATCGCTTCTCTGGTAACAGAATCATTGACAATGACGGATGCAAGTTCAAATTCAAATGGATTTTTACGGAGCAGGTCATCATCTACTGCCATCTGAAATGCCGGTCTGAGAACTCCCCTGATAGAATGAATGGAACTGTATCCCCGTCCATCAATCTGCTGGAGCTTAATTAACCATGCCTTTGCATCTGACAAACGCACCTTATCAATTCGCAGATTCCCAAAACTCTCTTTTTTCAGCATATTGATGACCGTTTTATATCCGGCAACCGTATTGTGACGAACTCCTGTTTTCAATGAAATGTACTTTTCTACCAGTTCCAAAACAGTATAGTTGCCACCGTTGGTTACGATACGGTCAAACAAATCCGCTTCAATCTGTTTTTCTTTCTCACGCAGGGAAGGCTCCCGCTTCTTCCCTTTTGGCATTGGGTCATTCTTGTCCAAACGCCAACTGTATACATTTTTCTCTTTTCCGTCCTCATCAATATAGCGGAACCGATACCTCCCATCCTTACGCTGGTACTCGCCCTCTCGCAAAATCCGATTACGGTTATCTCGTCTTTTCTCACTCATCGTGAACTCTCCTTTCAAAAAAAGAGAGCCAGACTTGCACTCTTATCATAGCACAAATCCGGCTCTCCGCATAGTTATATCATGTGAAATTGGTAAATCTGTCAGCTCTGTTTACACAGCCGTAGCCTGATCCAGATACCTCTCAAATTTCTCACGCTTAATGAGGGCACGATTGCCGTTCATCACATAAAAATCCTCATTGGGATGTGTGTCAATAAGCGTTCTCAATTTTCCTTCGCCGATATGATAATATCTGGCTGCTTCCTCAATGGTAAGCGTATATCTACGCCACACCGGAATATCCGAGTAATTTTTTCCTTCTATATTCATCTTATTATTTGCCATAGGCAGTTATCCTCCATACATGAAAATAGCCAGACAGAGGGTGTCGGCAACGAAGTCCGGCAACAGGCTTCAAAAGACCTTGCAAACAATCTCAGTCTGGCATTACTTACTATTTATACTTTTCTTTTATTTTTCTGTTGTTTTGGTTGTTATAAGGGAGAAAAGCCCGCAGTTATGGGATTTCCCCCGGCAACCGGCTCGGCAACGGGATAGCAACAGGGGGTGCAACGGGCTGTCCTTTTCAGAATGGAAG
>Cobain_p2__coassemble_762_pt1 | contig 18681 bp, 16 predicted proteins | sample Cobain_p2__metabat2_high_PE_012 | metagenome-assembled genome bin Cobain_p2 | reverse complement strand
TCGTCGCTCCCTACGCGGGAGCGTGGATTGAAATAACTTCCGCCCAGTCCCCCGCTTTTTCCTCAGCGTCGCTCCCTACGCGGGAGCGTGGATTGAAATTTGTGCGGCTGTAACATCACCTGTCATCCCGTCAGTCGCTCCCTACGCGGGAGCGTGGATTGAAATTGAGTGTGATGTTCCAGTGCAGCTGACTGGTGGGTCGCTCCCTACGCGGGAGCGTGGATTGAAATTTTGGTTACGGTACAATAAATTCTCGTCGTTTCGTCGCTCCCTACGCGGGAGCGTGGATTGAAATTGTACCTTGTATGACATGATCGTGTGCTTTCCCGGGTCGCTCCCTACGCGGGAGCGTGGATTGAAAATTAGGATATGAAGTATAATGAACCTGAGAGATGGGCGCAGTTAAAAGTACAGAAGCAGGAACGGCTGAACCAGATGGGCTTTTTGGAAATGAGAGGTTTAAAGCAAAAACTTGGAAACCGGGAGGTACGGATTTGGTATAAAGTGCATGATGAGCAGGTTTCTGAATTGATTGATCAATCCCTTTCCTTGGAACAGCGGGCAAGACAGGCATGTGAAATGAGAAATCATAACCTCACGGCTGCAAGGGAGCTGATGAAGGATCAGAAAACCAGAAAAGAGCTTGATCTGAACGATCCAAATAAAACTTTCAGGCAGCTCATCGAGCAAAAGATGTAGAGAAAGGGTCTGAACCGCGATGAGGCGATGAAAGACATTTTGGAGACGGCAACTAAAACCAGAAAATCCGTGAATCGAATGCTTGGATTGGAGTGAATGCGATATTTGAATATATGATCTGCAATATAGCGGATAAAGAGATATTTGAGAAGCAATGTGCAGCGTTGGAAAAAAAGTATCCCAACTTAAAAAAAGAACAGCGGCTGCAGGACGCAGATGATTCTGAAATCCAGATATACAATCTTTCAGGAAAGAAGATACGTGTATACAATTCATATTATTTGAACGAAGTATATGTGAGATCGGATGTGGATTTGATGGCGTTTTTCTGAAGGATGAAAGAGAAGCTGCCATTGTTGTTGTTCCCTACGCGGGAGCAAGGACATCCTGATTTCCACCCTTGTTCCGGTGCCGCATCTATGGTAAAATATACCCACATGCGGCAGCATAGAAGTACCATAGCCCGGTTTTTATCATATATGGACCTAAGGGATACATGCCGCAACCAGAAAAAACGGGGGAAGGAAAACATTCATATGGGCAGGATTCAGATTTTTACCGGAGACGGCTACGGTAAGACGCCGGCTGCGCTGGGAGAGGCGCTGCTTGCAGCATCAAAAGGGCAGCGGGTTGTAATAATCCAGTTTTTAAAGGGAAGAGGACTGGATGATAATGGATTTGAGCGAAAGCTGGAGCCGGAAATTAAAATCTTCCGCTTTGAAAAATCGGACAGCGATTATTTTTCCCTTCCGAAGGAAAAGCAGCAGGAGGAAGTACGTAATATCCGCAACGGTTTGAATTTTGCAAAAAAAGTGCTGACGACGGGAGAGTGCGATCTGCTTATTCTGGATGAGGTGCTGGAGCTTGTCAGAAAGGACATCATCGAAGAGGAAGAGCTTGAGAATGTTCTGGAGGCAAGAGGGGAAGATACGGCTGTGACGCTGACAGGAAGGCATTTGGGAAACCGGCTGAAGACGGTAGCTGACAGGATATCCCGTATCGAAAAATTTAAGTGAAACAGTCAGAGTGTGTTTCGTTGACAGCAAACGCCTTGGGTGTTATGATATTTTTAAGGCTTTTTGCATCCTGTAAAAGTGGCGGTGCATATAGTTTGGACTAGGGTATCAGGAGGTTGATATGGCAATATTTGAAGGTGCAGGCGTAGCTATTATTACGCCTTTTCATGAAGACGGTTCAGTAGATTACGAGCGGTTCGGGGAGATTATCGAGGAGCAGATACAGAATCACACGGATGCTATCATCGTATGCGGAACGACAGGCGAATCTGCGACGATGACGCATGAGGAGCATTTGGATGTGATACGTTACTGCGTAGAGAAGGTGGATCACCGTATTCCGGTTATCGCAGGAACCGGATCCAACTGTACGGAGACGGCGGTGTATCTGTCCAAAGAGGCGGAGAAGATGGGCGCTGATGCGCTGCTCGTAGTGACGCCTTATTATAACAAGGCGACACAGAATGGTCTGTATGTGCATTTTAAGACGGTAGCGGATGCAGTGAAGCTTCCGGTGCTGTTATACAATGTGCCGTCGAGAACGGGAACAACTATCCAGCCGGAGACAGTTGTGCGCCTGTGCAGGGAAGTGGAAAATATCGTTGGTGTAAAAGATGCAACCGGCAATATGAGCCAGACCGCACATCTTATGAGCATTGCAGACGGTTGTGTAGACCTGTATTCCGGCGAGGACGCATTGATAGTCCCTATCCTTTCCATGGGGGGCAAAGGTGTGATATCGGTGCTTTCCAATGTGGCGCCGCAGCAGACGCATGATATATGCAGCCTGTATTTTGAAGGAAAGGTACAGGAGAGCTGCGCTTTACAGTTAAAGGCAGTTCCTCTTGTTGAAGCGCTGTTTTGCGAGGTAAATCCGATACCTGTCAAAAAGGCAATGGAATTAAAGGGCGTTTGCGGCGGTACGCTGCGGCTTCCGCTGACAGAGATGGAAACGGAGAACGCACAGCGTCTGGAACGCGAAATGAAAAAGTTCGGTGTTTTATAAAAATAAGACCCTTCGGGGATGCGCATCGCGCACACGGTTTTAGGGCACAGGTTCAGGCTGGGACAAAAAGGATGCCCCGGCCTGTTTTTGTTATGCGATAGGAATAGGGCACAATATAGCAAATATGCCGCAGAAGCGGCGGAATAGAGGATAATATGATCAGAGTGATTATGAGCGGATGCGGCGGGAAGATGGGAAAGGTAATAAGCAGTCTCGTTGCAGATGAAAAAGAGATGGAGATAGTGGCAGGGATAGATGTGTCTGACTGCGTGGAAGATGCTTATCCGGTATTTAAAAGTCTGGAGGAGTGCAGCACTGATGCCGATGTGGTGATAGATTTTTCCAATGCAAAGGGGACGGATGCCCTTTTGGATGCGTGCGTGTCCAAAAAGCTTCCTTGTGTGCTGTGTACGACAGGACTTTCGGCAGAGCAGCTTTCCCATGTACAGGAGGCGTCCAAAAAGACAGCGATACTGCGTTCGGGGAATATGTCCGTTGGTATCAATCTTTTACTGAAGCTTTTGCATCAGGCGGCACCCGTTCTTGCGGAAGCGGGATTTGACGTGGAGATAGTGGAAAAGCACCATAATCAGAAGGTGGACGCTCCGAGCGGGACTGCCCTGATGCTTGCGGATGCTGTAAATGAAGCGGCTGGGGGAGATTATGAATATGTGTATGACAGATCTGCGCGCAGGGAAAGACGTCCCGAAAAAGAGATAGGAATTTCTGCAGTGCGCGGGGGGACTATTGTGGGAGACCATGATGTTATATTTGCGGGGACGGATGAGGTGATAACGATATCGCATCGGGCTTATTCGAGAAACGTATTTGCCAAGGGGGCGGTTCAGGCAGCCAAGTTCCTGGCGGGAAAAGAAGCCGGGCTGTATGATATGAGCGATGTGATAGACGCAGAAGCGTAGAGAGTGTGTTTGATAAAGCAATAAAAGGTACAGAACAGCCTGAAATGGAGGGGTATTTCATGGAGGATTTTGAGTACAAAATTTATCTGAAAAGTTTATCAAAGCAATTTCCGACTATCGCGGATGCGGCAACAGAGATAATCAATCTGCAGGCAATCTTGAGCCTGCCGAAAGGAACAGAGCATTTTTTGACAGATATCCACGGGGAGTACGAGCAGTTCAATCATGTGCTTAAAAACGGTTCCGGCTCTGTAAAGCGCAAGATAGACGAGGAATTCGGGAATACGCTGAGTGCGAAGGACAAGCGGAGTCTTGCTACGCTCATCTATTATCCTGAGGAAAAGCTTGAGATGGTTGCGCAGGAGGAAGAAGATCAGGAGACGATGGAGGACTGGTATAAGATAACGATACACAGGCTTGTGCAGATGACAAAGCGCGTATCGTCAAAATATACCCGGTCAAAAGTACGAAAAGCCCTCCCGAAGGATTTTTCCTACGTTATTGAAGAGCTGATAACAGAGAAGGAAGAGATTCAGGATAAGGAATTGTATTATAACGAGATAATCAATACGATAATACGTATTGGACGCGCACCGGAGTGCATTACGGCGCTCTGTAATCTGATACAAAGGCTTGTTATCGATCATCTTCACATTGTAGGGGATATTTATGACAGGGGAAGAGGCCCTCACATCATTATGGATACGCTGAGCGAGTATCATTCTGTGGATATCCAGTGGGGAAATCATGATATTGTATGGATGGGAGCTGCCAGCGGGCAGACTGCGTGCATTGCGACTGTGCTTCGGATTTCTGCGCGTTATGGAAATCTCGATGCATTGGAGGAAGGATACGGTATCAATCTGATACCTCTTGCGACATTTGCCATGAACGCTTATGAGAATGCCGACTGCAGTGCTTTTTCCATCAAATATGGGGAAGATTATGATATACGCGACCTCCCGCTGGACATGCGGATGCACAAAGCCATCGCGGTTATCCAGTTCAAACTGGAGGGACAGCTGATCCAAAAGCACCCGGAATTTGAAATGGAAGACAGGATGCTTTTGGATAAGATAGATTTTGAAAAGGGAACAGTCCGTATCGGAGATAAAGACTATATCATGAAGGATATGGATTTTCCGACCATCGACCCGAAAGATCCCTATCGCCTTACACCGGAGGAAGAGGCTGTCGTGGAGCGGCTGCGCCATGCGTTTGTACACTGCGAAAAGCTGCAGCGTCATGTACGTTTTCTTTTTGCAAAGGGAAGCCTTTATAAAGTATTTAACTCCAATCTGCTTTATCATGGCTGTGTGCCGATGGATGCGGACGGAAATTTTGAACAGGTAAATGTGTACGGCAAAACATATTGCGGTAAGAAGCTTTATGATGTGCTGGAAACGTATGCGAGGAAAGGCTATTATTCTCAGGGCAGGGAGGAACGCCGCAAAGGGCGCGATATCATCTGGTATATCTGGGCGGGGCCGAAGTCGCCGGTATTCGGAAAAGACAAGATGGCGACGTTTGAACGGTATTTTATAGAGGATAAAGAAACTCATAAAGAAGTAAAAAATGCATATTATCGTCTATGTGATAATGAGGAGATGTTAAACAGGATACTCCGGGAATTCGATCTGGATGAGAAGCGTTCCCATATCATCAACGGACATGTTCCGGTAGAGATAAAAAAAGGGGAGACGCCCATTAAGTGCGGCGGAAAGCTGCTGATCATTGACGGCGGATTTTCGAAGGCATATCAGGGGGAAACAGGTATCGCAGGTTATACGCTGGTGGCGAATTCCCATGGTATGAATCTGGTGGCGCACCGCCCGTTTGAATCTGCGGAGGCGGCGATAAGGGATGAGACGGATATGGTTTCGGATTCGATATTGGTGGAAACGGCATCGCGCAGAATATTGGTTGCGGATACGGATATCGGAAGGGAGCTTCGGGAGAGTATCGGACATCTGGAAAAGCTTCTGGACGCTTACAGAGACGGCGTGCTGATAGAAAAAGGCATATGATCGTCTGTTTACGTATCGCAGAGTTTCTTCTAAGGAATGCTTTCAACCGTACAGGGCGAGTGCGCTTGCGATAGTGATGTGGATATGGCTGTTTTGGACGCTGTGTTTTTGTTTCTTTTTTAGGATTGTTGCTTTTTTCATTTTTCTGATGAATGTATTTTATGCAATGAAAAAACCATACTAATACAGACACGGTTATGTGTTGAAAGGAGGAATCAGAGAATGAAAAAAATGGGGAAACGGCTTGCCGTAATGCTTCTTTTGGGAATGCTGACATTTACCGCCGCCTGCGGCACATCCAAAAAGGATAGAAATGAGGCGGATATGGCGGGAAGCTCTGCTGCAGAGAGCTTCCCGCAGAAGGAGACAAACAGGGAAGATACGGAGGCTTTTGACGGGGACAAGACAAACGACAGGAATAACTCTGTGACAGATTCGGACGGTACGGATGCTGCTGGAGTTCATGACGGAACAGACAATGCAGCGGACGATATCATGGATGCCGGAAAAGATATAATAGACGGAGCAGGGAATATGGTTGAGGATGCTGCAGACGGAGCGGCAGATGCGGTAAAAGGTCTGACAAACGGCGCAGCGGACGCGGTAAAGGGTGCAGGAAATGCGGTTTCCGATGCTGCGGACAGGGCGACTGGAAGATAACGTACAGGACGGAAACGGCACAGCGTCGGACGTTGCCGGAGGTCCGGAAAGTTACGTGGATGAATTGTAAAAAAAGGGTTGATTTTTTTGCTTTATTGTAGTACAGTATAGAAAACAAAGAGAAACCGATGAGAAAGAGGAGTACTCAGACAGCGAACATTTCAGAGAGCTGCGGGTGGTGTGAGCGCAGCATGGGAGCATTTGGGGAATGGACTTTCGAGGCTGACTCCGAACTGACAGTAGGCGTCGGCGGGAACCGGACCCGTTATCAATCCGGCGTGTATGATAGTACATGAAATGAGTGGACTTTTAAGTCAATTTGAGTGGCACCGCGATAATGAACATTACCGCCTCAAGCATTATATAGCTTGAGGCGGTTTTTTGTTTGACAGGAAAGATTCTTTCCTGATTCAAATAAAATACACATTTATATGCGATTGCCCAATGAAGAAACTGTGTTTCTCCGTAAGAAATTGCCTTACTTTGCAGCTGCTCACATGCCCCTTCCTTTTCTTCTTTGTTTTCATCAAAATCTTTTCAGAAAAGGAGAACAGAAATATGAAGAAGAAAACAATGGGATTCGCGATGGCAGCGATGATGGCGGCAGCTTTGATGACGGGCTGCGGGCAGAATGCGGAAACAGGAGGAAATGATTCCTATGTAGTCGGGATCACACAGTTCGCAGAGCATGGTTCACTGGACAACTGCCGGGAAGGTTTTCTGAAAGGGCTTGCGGAGGCAGGCATTGAAGAAGGGGTAAATCTGACAGTGATGTTTGATAACGCTCAGGCGGATACGGCTACGGCGGGACTCATTGCAGATGATTATGTGTCTCAGAAGGTAGATATGATATGTGCGATAGCAACGCCTTCTGCGATGAGCGCATATAATGCAGCGATGGCAACGGAGATTCCTGTCATCTATACGGCAATATCCAATCCGGTGAGCGCAGGGATAGCGAGTGCAGACGGAATGCCCGAAGGCAATATCACAGGAACGGCAGATACCCTTCCTGTGAAAGAACAGCTGGAAATGATAAGGGAAATTTTGCCGGATGCGAAGACAATAGGAATTTTATATACGACCAGCGAGGAAAATTCGCTCAGCACGATAGAAACCTATAAGGAATTGGCGGGCGGATATGGCTTTGAAATCATGGCGTCCGGCATAAATACGGTGGCGGATGTGGATCTGGCAGCTGCAGAGCTGGCCGGAAAGGTCGACTGTATTTCCAATCTGACGGATAACACGGTGGTGCAGGGACTCCAGACCGTCCTTGCAAAAGCAGAGGCGGAAAACATACCGGTGTTTGGTTCGGAAATAGAACAGGTAAAAAACGGCTGCCTGGCGGCGCAGGGCATTGATTATGTAGAGCTTGGAAAGCAGACCGGCGCAATGGCGGCAAAGGTTCTGAAAGGTGAGGCAAAGGCTTCCGAGATGCCTTATGAAACGTGTGAGGGTGCAAAATTATACCTCAACACAAAGGCAGCTTCAGATCTGGGAATTGGATTTCCGGAGGGCTATGAAGAAAAGGCGGAAAAAGTATTTGAGACGATTGGAGAATAAGAGAAAATGGAATTGCTGATCAGCACGCTGGAGCAGGGAATGATATATGGTATCATGGCACTTGGCGTATATATTACTTATAAAATACTTGATTTTCCTGACCTGACTGTGGACGGGAGCTTCCCTTTGGGAGCGGCGGTCACAGCCGTAATGGTAACAAAAGGGATTCCGGCGGGATTTGCCCTGCCGGTCAGCTTTCTGGCAGGAGCCCTTGCGGGTGCGTTGACAGGATTTATCCATGTGAAGCTGAAGGTCAAAGATCTTTTGAGCGGTATCATTATGATGACGGTGCTTTATACGGTAAACCTGCGGACAGCAGGGCGGGCAAACCTTCCTTTTTACAAAGAGCCGACTATATTTGATAATGATGCGGTCAATGGTATTCTGGGACAGACGGGCAGGTGGCAGACGGTCATCGTAATGATAGTCATCGTATTGCTTGTAAAGCTCATACTGGACTGGTACCTGCAGACGGGATCGGGCTTTTTGCTCCGTGCGGTAGGCGACAATCCTTCCATCGTGACGGCGATGGGACAGGATCGGGGCAGGATCAAGATACTCGGACTTTCGGCGGCAAACGGTCTTGTGGCCCTGTCGGGCAGTCTGTTTGCGCAGCAGCAGAAGTTTTTTGAAATTTCCACAGGAACAGGAGCGGTAGTGATAGGGCTTGCCAGTGTTATCATCGGCACGAGCCTGTATCAGAAGCTGGAAAGCATTGGTCAGATGTCAAAGTTTTTATACCGTATCCGGATAGGGATGCTGACGCTGAGCGTGCTGTTGGGTTCGATCTTATATAAGGGATGTATTTCGCTGGCGCTCCGATTCAGCGACCCGAGGGACTTAAAGCTGATAACTGCGGCACTTTTGCTGGTTGCACTCATGGTAAGCCGGGAAAGGAAGGGAAAGAAAGATGCTTGAGCTTTCACATATTGATAAATATTATAATCCGGGGTCGGTCAATGAAATGTGTCTGTTTCAGGATTTTAACCTGAGTATTCCTGAGGGGCAGTTCGTGTCCGTAGTAGGCAGCAACGGATCCGGAAAAACTTCCATGTTGAACCTTATCTGCGGGAGCATCGGGGCAGACGCGGGAAAGATATGCGTCAACGATTCTGATATCGCTTCTCAGAAAGAATATATGCGTCACAAAAAGATAGGGCGCGTTTATCAAAATCCGGCAGCAGGGACATGTCCCGGAATGACGGTGCTGGAGAATCTGTCGATAGCGGATAAAAAGAAAACGGGGTACGGTCTGGGACGTTGTGTCAGAAAAGAGCGACGCCAGGAGTACCGTGAAATGCTGGCAGACCTCGGTCTTGGACTTGAAGATAAGCTGGAAACGCGGGTAGGTGTCCTGTCGGGCGGACAGCGTCAGGTACTCGCACTTTTGATGGCAACGATGACGCCGATAGATTTTCTTATTTTGGATGAGCATACGGCGGCGCTGGATCCGAGAACGGCAGAAATTGTCATGCAACTGACGGACAGGATAGTGCGTGAAAAAAAGATGACAACGGTCATGGTCACGCACAACCTTCGTTATGCGTTAGAGTACGGAGACAGACTTCTGATGATGCATCAGGGGAAAATTGTTCTGGATAAGACAGGGGAAGAAAAAAAGATGCTGGATGTGGAAGATATCATGGGGATATTTAACCGTATCAGCGTGGAGTGCGGAAATTAAAACAGCGGGAGCACGGTCGTCCGGGGCAGACAACAGTTCAGCCCTTCGACGGCGTGCTCCCGTATTGTGTTGTATTGACCTTTGCACAGTGCGGAGTTATAATCATAATAACCTCATTTTCAGAGGAGATTCATGCGGTTCGCATCCGGCAGTCGTGCCGGGGGCGCGGAGGTTCTGTCCGTGCCGGTTTACAGTTATTTAAAGGATTTTTGAAAATGCCGTGCGCGGCAGAAAGAGAGGGAGAATGGCATATGTTGCGTCCTGGTATTGGGATAAAGGGCGTTTCCGTGAAAAAAACGAGGATTCTTTTTCGCTGCAGAGGGTGATGAGGAACGGAACAGAGCTCGTCTTTTTAGCGGTATGTGACGGGATTGGCGGACTTCCGGAGGGCGAGTGTGCCAGCGGTTTTGCGGCAGAGCGGCTGACAGAGTGGTTTTACAGGGAGGCGGGCGCCTGTATGGAAGGAATATTCTGGCGCAGAAGGATGAAAAAGCTTGTAAGAAAGGCGTTTTTTGATATTCAGGGAGGGCTGGAGAGGTGTGAAAGGGAAGAAGATATCTGCTGCGGAACGACCTGCACGATGGCGCTTGTTAAAAACGGCAGATTTTTGCTTGCTCACATGGGTGACAGCCGCGCATACCGTATCGGCGCAGGGGAGGTGTGTCTGACGAAGGATCATCGGGAAGGTGGTGTGCTCAGAAAATGTCTGGGGGCATTCGGGATGGACGAGGCAGAGTTTATGACCGGTTTTCTGAAAAAGGGGGAGGGACTGCTTTTGTGTACGGATGGTTTTTGCAGGCTTGTGCCGGAGGGACTTTTTGAAAGTTGTTTTGCGGACTGCAGCGGGAGCAGGGACTGCTATCGACGGTTGAAGGGGATCGGCGGCTTTGTGGCAGCACAGGGAGAAAAGGACAATATGACGGCGGTCTTTGTGCGTTATGAGGGGAGGAAGAGCGGGGATGCAAGAGCAGCTGATAGGAGAAAAATATGAGATTTTGGAACGGCTCGGACAGGGAGGGACGGCGAGCGTTTTCAGGGTATATGACCTGCGTCTGCAGAAGGTGTGGGCGGCAAAGTGCTTGAAAAAAGATGGCGCTACAACAGAAGAGCTGATGCTGGGGCGGCTTGGATGTGATTTTTTTCCGCGGATAGTGGATGTTGTGGAGCAGGGAGAGAGCCGTTATCTTATCATGGACTGGATAGATGGGGAAACGCTGGAAAAAAAGATGCAGCGGGACGGGGCGTTTGGAGAAGAGGAGGCAGCGCGGATAGGTATCGCGCTGTGCCGTGCGGTCGGCAGTCTGCACAAGATGCAGCCGCCGGTGCTTTATCTGGACTGTAAGCCATCCAATATCATGATAGACAGCGCAGGAAAGCTGAAGCTGATCGATTTTGGGAGTGCGGCGATGATGGAGTCTCCGGAAGCGGAAGGGTTTTCGGCAAGTCCGGGTTTTGCCGCACCGGAGCAGATGAGGAGAAATCGGGAGGAAAGACGAGTCGACGTAAGAACGGATGTGTTCGGAGCGGGGCGCACTCTATATGCCCTGCTGACCGGAGCAGATATGGCGCGGCCGCCTTATGCCGCATGCCGGCTGCGGGAAAGGTGTGTATATGTGAGCCGTGAAATGGAAGAGATAGTGGAAAAATGTACGGCATCCGTGCCGGAGGAAAGGTTTCAGACGATGGACGGTCTTAAGGCAGCGCTGGAGGGGCTTTTAGACGGGAGAAAGAGCAGAGCGTTTGGAAAAGGGAAGCTCCTGGGGCACGGGCTGTATACAGTGCTCCTTCCCTTGGCAACGCTTACTGCAGGAGCATTGTTTTTGCGGGAGGCATCCGGAAAAAAAGGGAATGTATATGGCAGTATTGTCCTGCTTTTTTGGACAGTGCTGTTAGGATATCTGGCAGATTTTTTCCGGAAAAAAATGCGGAGCCCGGGCTGTGCGGTGTGCGAGCCGCTCCAGAGCGTTTTGCGGACGGAAAAAAGTCCGGGAAGGTGGATGCTGCCTTGAAATGATTGCACAGTCATAGGCGAAGTGCTAAAATGGCAATAGATGATTTGCAGCTTTGGCTGCCGGAAATAGAAACGGAAAAAGGGAGGAAGCATTTATGTACAGAGAGCATACGAGAGTCATAAAGATAGGGAACAGAGTGATAGGCGGAGGAAATCCGATATTGATACAGTCCATGACGAATACGCCTACGGAAGATGTGGCGGCAACTGTGGCACAGATACATCGTCTGGAAGAGGTAGGATGTGAGATAGTACGCTGTACTGTGCCGACCATGGAGGCGGCAAAGGCGCTTTCCGAGATTAAAAAGCAAATATCCATCCCGGTTGTGGCGGATATTCATTTTGATCATAAAATGGCGATCGCGGCGATTGAAAACGGCGCGGATAAGATACGTATCAACCCCGGCAATATCGGCGGGCCGGAGCGCGTGGCGGAGGTTGTAAAGGCGGCGAAGGAGCGTATGGTGCCTATCCGGGTCGGCGTAAACAGCGGTTCCCTCGAGAAAGATCTTGTGGAGAAATACGGCGGCGTGACGGCAGAAGGCATTGTGGAGAGCGCGCTGGATAAGGTGCGGATGATAGAAGATCTGGATTATCACGAACTGGTTATCAGCATCAAATCTTCAGATGTGATGATGTGCGTGAAAGCGCATGAGCTTTTGGCGGGCAAAACAGAATATCCGCTGCATGTGGGGATAACGGAAGCGGGAACTGTACTGTCCGGCAACATCAAATCCGCGATAGGTCTGGGACTTATCCTGAATCAGGGCATTGGTGATACAATACGCGTCTCCCTGACAGGGGACGTTGTGGAAGAGATAAAGTCCGCGAAGCTCATTCTTCGTACTCTTGGACTCAGAAAAGGCGGCATCGAGGTTGTAAGCTGTCCGACATGCGGACGTACGAAGATAGACCAGATAAAACTGGCGAACGAAGTGGAAACGATGGCTGCACAGTTCCCGGACTTAAACATCAAGGTGGCGGTAATGGGGTGCGTGGTAAACGGCCCGGGAGAGGCAAAGGAGGCCGATCTGGGGATAGCCGGAGGGATAGGAGAAGGGCTTTTGATAAAGAAGGGTCAGATCATCCGCAAAGTGCCTGAGGCAGAGTTTGTCTCCACTTTGCGGTATGAGCTGGAGCATTGGAAGGAACAGGAGTAACATGGCAAAAGGTTTCATGGAGGTTTTCCCGGGGCTGAAGCTGGAGGGAAGTATTCGGGGATTATTTGAAAAAGTGACGGTGGAACGGGTTACAGCGACCCGGCAGAAAGATTTTATCAGAATCTATATCAGTTGTGACAGGCTGATACCGAAGCAGACTGTCTTTGCAATGGAGGAGGAAATAAAAAAGCAGCTTTTCCCGGACTGCAATATTACGGTCAAGATACAGGAGAAGTTTCATCTGTCCGCCCAGTATGACCCGAAGACGCTTCTGGAAGCCTATCATGAGAGTATCCTGCTGGAATTAAAGGAATGCAGTCCGGTAGAATACAGCCTGTTTCGGTCTGCGAAGCTTTCTTTTGAAGGGGAAGGAAATCTTCAGATGGAAGTACCGGATACAGTGATAGCTCACGAAAGATGCCCGGAGCTTGTACGGATACTGGAAAAGATATGCTGCGAACGCTGCGGCGTGCCGATGGGAGTGACTCCCTGCTTTGTCCTGCCGAAGGAAAATCCGCGGAAGGCAGAGGAGGAGATAGCGATGGCACGCAAGGTGGCGGTCATTGCGGCAAAGGCGGGCGCACGTCCGGCAGCCTCTGATTACAGTATGAGTCCGGAACAGTTAAACAGTGTGATGAGCGGCGGCTACAGTGCGGGAGGCTATGCGGCAGGCGATGCAGCCGGAATGGAACGTGCGGCCGAAAACCGGGGCACTTCGTCCGCAGGCAGTGCAGGGATGGACGCCGGATACGAGGCTTATCTGGCGGAAGCCGGGGCGATGGCACAGGAAACGCCCTTTGAGGGTGGAACGGTCATTCCTGCGGATGCGATGGCGGCAGCAGCAGCGATGGGATACGGTCAGGAAGGAGACGTTTTGGCAGCAGGAGGCGGCACGGTATCTGGTCCGGCGGGAAACGTGCGGGGCGATGGCAGAAACGCAGCTTCCGGTGCCGGTGGAAAATACGGAAAAGGAAAGCTCAACCGGGAAGGCAGGGGCGATTTCAGACGCGGCGTTAAAAAGAGCGATAATCCGGATGTGCTGTACGGCAGAGATTTTGACGAAGAGGCGATACCCATCGAAGAGATAATCGGAGAAATGGGAGAAGTCGTGATACGCGGCAAGATAATTGCCATGGATCAGCGGGAGATACGTAACGAGCGGACGATATTGATATTTGACGTGACGGATTTTACCGATACGATGACGATAAAGATTTTTACGCTGAACGAACAGCTTGATGAGGTCAAGGCGGGGATAAAGCCGGGCGCGTTTGTAAAGATAAAGGGCTTGACGATGGTGGATAAATTTGACGGGGAGCTTACCGTGGGTTCCATCGTTGGCGTTAAGAAGATTTCCGACTTTACGAGCGCCCGCGTGGACATGTCTGTGCGAAAGCGCGTAGAGCTTCACTGTCATACGAAGATGAGCGATATGGACGGCGTTTCCGAGGCGAAGGATTTGGTAAAGCGTGCGTATCAGTGGGGACATCCTGCGATAGCAATCACGGATCACGGCGTGGTGCAGTCGTTTCCGGATGCCAATCATCTGCTGGACGATTTGTGGAAGGCGGAAAAAAACCGCCGTAAGGAAGCCGGGGAGGAAAATCCTGACAGAAACGATTTTTTTAAAGTGATATACGGCTGTGAAGCATATCTTGTGGACGATTTAAAGGAAATCGTGACGGGAGACAAGGGACAGCCGCTGCGGGATTCCTATGTGGTGTTTGATATTGAGACAACGGGCTTTTCTCCGGTAAAGAACAGGATTATAGAGATAGGCGCGGTCAAAGTGGAAGATGGAAGGATAGTTGACAAATTTTCCACCTTCGTTAATCCAAAAACGCCCATCCCGTTCAGGATAGAACAGCTGACGGGCATAAGCGACGAGATGGTCATGGATGCGCCGGTAATAGAGGAGGTTCTGCCGGAATTTTTGAAATTCTGTGAGGGAACGATATTTGTGGCGCACAATGCGAGCTTTGATATGAGTTTTATCATGGAAAATGCGGCGCGCCAGAACATCCCTCTGGACCCGACCTATGTGGATACCGTCGGCATCGCACGCGTGCTCCTGCCCCATCAGGCGAAGCATACGCTGGACGCGGTGGCAAAGACGCTGGGCGTTTCTCTGGAAAATCATCACAGGGCAGTGGATGATGCAGGGGCAACGGCGGAGATTTTTGTGAAATTTATCCCGATGCTGGAACAGAGAGACTGTCATACGCTGTCGGATGTTAATCATCTGGGCGATTCCAGCCCGGATATCGTGAAGCGTCTGTTCCCTTATCATGCCATCATTCTGGCGAAAAATGATGTGGGGCGCGTGAACCTTTACCGGCTTGTATCGGAATCGCACCTTACTTATTTTCATAAGACGCCAAGGATACCCAAGAGCCTTCTGATGAAGTATAGAGAAGGGCTGATACTGGGGAGCGCGTGCGAGGCGGGCGAATTATACCGTGCCCTTCTGGATGAAAAGTCCGATGCAGATATCGCGAGGATAGTGAATTTTTACGATTATCTGGAGATTCAGCCGACGGGCAATAATATGTTCATGATACATTCCGAAAAAATGGAAAATATCAATTCGGTGGAGGATATCCAGGAGATGAACCGTCGGATCGTAAAGCTGGGAGAGCAGTTTAACAAGCCGGTAGTTGCGACCTGTGATGTTCATTTTCTGGATCCTGCCGACGAAGTGTATCGCCGCATTATCATGGCAGGCAAGGGCTTTAAAGATGCGGATGAGCAGGCACCGCTGTTTTTGCGGACAACAGAGGAGATGCTGGAGGAATTTCAGTATCTGGGAAGCGAAAAGGCGGAAGAGGTCGTTATTACGAATACGAATTTGATAGCAGACCAGATAGAAACGATATCACCGGTGCGCCCGGATAAGTGCCCGCCCGTCATTCCGGACAGTGATAAGACGCTGACGGATATCTGTTACCGCAAGGCCCACGAGCTTTATGGAGAAGAACTTCCCCGGATTGTGGTGGAACGTTTGGAAAAGGAGCTGCATTCTATCATCAGCAACGGTTTTGCCGTGATGTATATCATTGCGCAGAAGCTCGTGTGGAAATCGGTAGAGGACGGCTATCTGGTCGGTTCCAGAGGATCTGTCGGTTCATCGCTTGTGGCATTTATGGCGGGCATCACGGAGGTAAATTCCCTGAGTGCGCACTATCGCTGCCCGAAGTGCCATTATTATGATTTTGATTCGCCTGAGGTAAAGGCATTTTCGGGAAATGCGGGCTGCGATATGCCCGATAAGGCATGCCCGGTATGCGGTGAGCCTCTGGTCAAGGACGGATTTGATATCCCCTTTGAGACGTTTTTGGGATTTAAGGGCGATAAGGAGCCGGATATCGACTTGAACTTTTCCGGTGAATATCAGAGTAAGGCGCACAAATATACGGAGGTCATATTTGGGGCGGGACAGACGTTCCGGGCAGGGACGATAGGCACGCTGGCAGACAAGACGGCATTTGGTTATGTGAAAAATTATTTCGAGGAGCGCGGCAGCAAGAAGCGCAACTGTGAGATAAACAGGATAGTGCAGGGGTGTACGGGTGTGCGCCGCAGCACGGGACAGCATCCGGGAGGTATCGTGGTGCTTCCGGTGGGAGAGGATATCAATTCCTTTACGCCGGTGCAGCATCCGGCAAACGATATGACGACGGACACGGTAACGACGCATTTTGACTATCACTCCATCGACCACAACCTGTTAAAGCTGGACATCCTGGGACACGATGACCCGACGATGATAAGGATGCTGGAAGACCTGACGGGCATTGATGCGACAAAAATACCGTTGGATGATCCGCAGGTCATGAGCCTGTTTCAGAATACGTCGGCGCTGGGCATCACGCCGGATCAGATAGACGGCTGCCCGCTGGGGTCTTTGGGTATCCCGGAGTTTGGAACAGAGTTTGTCATCCAGATGCTTTTGGATACGAAACCCCAGTGCTTTTCAGATCTGATAAGAATATCCGGTCTGGGACACGGAACGGACGTATGGCTGGGAAATGCCCAGACGCTCATTCAGGAAGGAAAGGCGACGATTTCCAACGCGATATGCTGTCGTGACGATATTATGATATATCTGATAAACAAAGGGATGGACCCGAGCCTTTCGTTCACAACAATGGAGAGCGTGCGAAAAGGAAAGGGATTAAAGCCGGAGATGGAATCTGCCATGACGGAGGCCGGCGTGCCGGACTGGTATATCTGGTCCTGTAAAAAGATAAAGTATATGTTCCCGAAAGCCCATGCGGCGGCATATGTTATGATGGCGTGGCGTATCGCCTATTGTAAGGTGAACTATCCGCTGGCATATTATGCGGCGTTCTTCTCAATCCGGGCTTCGGCATTTTCCTATGAAATCATGTGTCAGGGACGTCAGCATCTGGATGCAGTGATGGCGGATTATAAAAAGCGTTCGGACAGTCTGAGCCAGAAGGAGCAGGCATCGTTAAAAGACATGAAGGTCGTGCAGGAAATGTATGCGAGAGGCTTTGAATTTGAGCCTATCGATATCTTTAAAGCCCATTCCAGAAATTTTCAGGTCATGGACGGGAAGATAATGCCTTCCTTAAACAGTATAGACGGTCTGGGTGAGAAGGCTGCGGATTCCATCGTGGAGGCTGCAAAGAACGGACCGTTTTTAAGTAAGGATGATTTTAGGGAGCGTTCCAAGGCGAGTAAGACGATTGTGGAGCTTTTAGACAGCCTTGGCATTCTGGGTGACCTGCCGGAATCCAACCAGATAAGCCTGTTTGATTTTATGACAGGCTGATTGGGAGAAGCGGAAAAATCAAAAAGGAAACAGGTGAGATGAAGGATCGTTACGGGGAAGCGCGCAGGCGCTGCGAGGCATATATCAAAAAATACAGGGCGGCAGGATGGATCTGGCTTTTTGCGGCGGCAGCAGCTTTTGCAGCAGGAAGGAAGGGGGCGGCATTTTTGTCTTCTGCCGTCCTGCTGTCAGCATGGGGGCTTCGTGTGTACGGATACCCTGCTCAGTATTTTCGGACTTCCGGGAAGGACACAGAGGGGGCAGACGGAAAACGGTTTTATTTTGTGCCGGAAATCTCTGTGCTTCTTGCGGCAATGTGGGCGATCCTTCTGGTTTTCCCCTATGAGTTTGAAACAACGGATTTTCTTGGTTATGCGCTGGTAACGGCAGTGCTTGTGGAGTTACCCTTGCTTTTAAAGGTCAGAAAAATCAAAAAGACAAGCCCCTTACCCTGTCTGGGGCGTTTGGCGGCAGAGGGCATTGCGGCAGCGCTTTTGGTCACGTTTCCAGTGCAGTATGCGTTGACATTTGAAGAAGCGCGGACAGAAACCGGGATCGTGTCCGAAAAAAACAGTGTCAGCAGAAGCACCGGAGGGCGGGACTATATTCTGGAAGCAGACTGGCGGGATCAGACCGGGCAGCGCTTTTTAGTGCCGCAGGAGATATATGACGCGGCAGAAACAGGGGATATGATAGAAATACATGTCTGGGAAAGCCTGTTTGGAATGGAGTACAGCAGGATCGGGCGTTGAAAATCCCGCCGGACAGGCGGCTGCGCAGCGCTTAGGGAGCCGTTTTAGAATCGCTTCAAAAACGCTTCAAAAAAAATTTTTTAAAAAATTTCAAAAAAGTACTTGCAATCTGTCGGAGAATGTTGTATAGTAATCAAGCGTCAGGCAAACAGCTATGACGGAATGAACAGATGGCCAGTTGGTCAAGCGGTTAAGACGCCGCCCTCTCACGGCGGAAACAGGGGTTCGATTCCCCTACTGGCTGTTCATCAGATTACTGGTGAGAATAGAAATGTTCTGCTATATCAGTTTTAAATATGATTTGGCAGGAAGGCAGATTGCAGATTGCAGATGGCCAGTTGGTCAAGCGGTTAAGACGCCGCCCTCTCACGGCGGAAACAGG
>Cobain_p2__coassemble_682_pt1 | contig 23925 bp, 22 predicted proteins | sample Cobain_p2__metabat2_high_PE_012 | metagenome-assembled genome bin Cobain_p2 | reverse complement strand
GTTAAGACGCCGCCCTCTCACGGCGGAAACAGGGGTTCGATTCCCCTACTGGCTGCTACAGATGTCCGGAAACATGAAGTTTTCGGACATTTTTTGTATTTATTTACGAAATTCCCTTGCATTTTATGCGGGTTCGTGCTATGGTTACAGAGATGATAGATGTTACGAAGGTAAGAGTGGGCGATGAGTCCACTCTTATTTGCTGAAAAGAGGACGTTTTTTTCGGCAGAGGACAATTGAATAAGGAAGGTGAGAGAATGTCAAGAAGAGAGACATACGAAGCCAGGACAGAAGAACTGCTCATTCCTATCGCAGAGGCAAACGGCGTAGAGATATACGACGTGGAATATGTGAAGGAGGGCAGCGACTGGTATCTGCGTGCCTATATCGACAAGCAGGAGGGCGTCAACATTGGCGACTGTGAAGCGGTGAGCCGTGCGCTGTCGGATAAGCTGGATGAAGTGGATTTCATTGAGGATGCCTATATTCTGGAAGTCAGCTCGCCGGGGCTTGGCAGGACGCTTAAAAAAGATAAGCATCTGGAAAAGAGTCTTGGGCAAGAGGTTGAAGTGCGGCTGTATAAGCCGGTAGAGAAGTGCCGGGAGTTTACCGGGACATTAAAGAGCTTTGATGCAGACCGCATTACAGTCGAAACAGCGGAAAAAGAGATGACATTTGCCAGAAAAGAGATCGCGTTGATCCGGCTGGCGTTGGATTTTTAAACGATAAAGGGCACACCGCCCGCCTGAAGGCAAAATGGAGGATGAAATGAACAAGGAATTAAAGGAAGCATTGGATATACTGGAGAAGGAAAAAGAGATCAGTAAGGAGACTCTTTTTGAAGCTATCGAGAACTCCCTTATCACGGCCTGCAAACAGCATTTTGGCAAAGCGGACAACGTGAGGGTAGAGATCGACCGCGATACCTGTGATTTCCTTTGCTATGCGGAAAAAGAAATCGTTCCTACGGAAGAGGATGTGGAGGATGATTGCATGCAGATCAGCCTGGACAGAGCAAGGGAGATTTCCAGACGCGCGGAAGTGGGCGGCATCATCCACGTGGAGATAAAGTCCAAGGAGTTTGGGCGTATTGCAACGCAGAATGCCAAAAACGTTATCTTACAGAAAATCCGCGAGGAAGAGAGAAGCGTTGTTTACAACCAGTATTTTGAAAAGGAAAAGGATGTTGTGACAGGCGTTGTTCAGCGTTATCTGGGACGCAACATCAGCATCAATCTGGGTAAGGCAGATGCGATACTGAACGAGAGCGAGCAGGTAAAGGGTGAAGTATTTAAGCCGACCGAGCGCATCAAAGTATATATCCTTGAAGTAAAAAATACGCCCAAGGGTCCCCGTATTCTCGTAAGCCGGACACACCCGGAGCTGGTGAAGCGTCTGTTTGAGGCAGAAGTGACCGAGATACGCGACGGCGTTGTAGAAATCAAGAGCATCGCAAGAGAGGCGGGAAGCCGTACAAAAATCGCTGTTTGGTCCAATAATCCGAACGTAGACGCGGTAGGTGCATGTGTCGGCATGAACGGTTCCCGCGTAAACGCTATCGTAGACGAGCTGCGCGGCGAGAAGATAGATATCGTAAACTGGGATGAAAACCCCGGCAATCTGATACAGAATGCTCTGTCCCCTGCCAAGATAGTGGCTGTTTTTGCAGACCCCGACGAGCGTACGGCAAAGGTTGTCGTTCCGGATTATCAGCTTTCGCTGGCCATCGGTAAGGAAGGACAGAATGCCCGCCTTGCGGCGCGCCTGACCGGATACAAGATAGATATCAAGAGCGAGACGCAGGCAAAGGATGCACCGGGCTTCCGTTATGAAGATTATCTTGAAGATGATTACGATGAAAATGAGGAAGAGTACGGAAACGATGCAGAATATGCAGAATATGCAGAAGACGAGGATGTGACAGAAGAATACACGGAAACTTCTGAAGAATATGAAGAAGCTGAGCCGGAAGCGGCAGAACTGACCAAAGAGGCGTCAGAGGATGACAGCGAGGGCAGCGATGAATAAAAAAATCCCCATGAGGCAATGTGTGGGCTGCGGTGAAATGAAGGCAAAGCGGGATATGATGCGTGTCTTGAGGACGCCGGAGCAGACCTTTATCCTGGATGCGACAGGCAGGAAAAACGGGAGAGGCGCTTATGTGTGCAAAAGTCTGGACTGCCTGAAAATGGCGAGAAAGAACAAGGGGCTTGAACGTTCTTTCCGAATGAGTATTCCGGATGAGGTCTATGACAGTCTGGAAAAGGAGTTTGGTGAGAGTGAGACCGAATAAGGTATTTTCCCTGTTGGGACTTTCTACGAGAGCGGGACGCTGCGTGAGCGGCGAGTTTATGACGGAGAAATCCGTTAAGGACGGCAGCGCGCGCCTGGTGATCGTAGGAACGGATGCTTCAGCGAACACGAAGAAGAATTTCCGCGATATGTGCAGCTTTTACAAAGTGCCGTATTATGAATACGGGACAAAGGAAGAGCTGGGGCATGCGACAGGAAAGGAAATGCGGGCTTCGCTGGCAGTGATAGACGATGGCTTTGCCGGGACTCTGAAAAAGCAGCTGGAAACAGCGGTGAGTGAAGCGGAGGTAACGGAATGTCAAAAATAAAGGTGCATGAGCTTGCAAAAGAGCTGAATATAAAAAGTAAAGACATCATCGGTTTTCTTCAGGAGAAGGGCGTTGATGTGAAAGCTGCCCAGAGCACGGTCGAAGGCGATGCGGCAGAACTGGTGAAAAAGAAATTCGGGACTGCTTTGGATACGAAGGTCAGTCAGCCGGAGGAAAAAGCAGTCAAGGAGGAAAGGATGGCGCAGGTGGAGAAGACGGAAACAGCAGAAAAGCAGACTGTGGATACGCAGGCGGCAAAAGATATACAGACAACAGAGAAGGATGCAAAATCCCATAAAAAGGCAAAGACCATTATCGTGGTGAATAATCCCCAGAACAGCCGTATGAAAAACGGCGGGAACGGCGGAAATGAGAGAAAAGGCGGCGGAAACAGCGGAAACGGGAATAACGGACGCAGAAACGAACAGAATAAAAACGGCGGCAAGCGTCAGAACGGCAAAGGCGGGAACGGAATGCGGATGGAGAGCCGTCCGCTGATAAAGCCTCTGACAAAGCCTTCCCAGCCGGTGATGCCGGATGAAAAGCTTTTGAGCATCGAACGCGCCGCAAAGGAGGCAGCTGCGAAGGCGGCCGCGGAGGCAGAGCGTGCTGCAAAGGCTGCGGAGATAGAAGCGCAGAAGAAAGCGGAAGCAGCTGCAAGAGAGCGTCTTGAAAAGTCTGAAAAGGCAGCCCGCAGTGAGAGAAATGACCGCGGCAATGACCGGAGCGGCGACAGGAATAACGACCGGAACGGTTTCAACCGCAGTGAGAGAGGCGGTTATCAGAACCGCGATAACAGAGGCGGTGACAGAAACAATGACAGAAACGGCGCAAACCGCAGCGAAAGAGGCGGTTATCAGAACCGTGACAACAGAGGCGGCGAGAGAAACGGACAGGGCCGCAGAGACGGTCAGGGACAGCTGGGGACCCAGAGACGGGATGGCCGTCCGGGCAATAACGGCGCTTCAAGGGATGGTCAGGGCTTTAATCGTTCTGCAGGCGTTGGCAGGAGCGGTGCGGGCAATAACCGTCCTGGTACAAATGGCGGACGCCCTCAGAACAGCGATGGCCGGCAGGACAATAGATTCAGAAAGCCGGCGGCGTCTAAAGGTTTTGCACCGGAAGCTCCGGCAAAAGATACGGATAAGCGCCGTGACAACAGAAGCTTAAATCAGCAGGAGCGCGATAAGAAGTCCAGAAGAGATGCGATGTACGAAGAGGACAACGCAGCGAAACTCAAAAACAATAAGAGAGCAGGACGCTTTATCAAGCCTGAGCCCAAGCCGGTAGAGCCGGAAGAAACGATAAAGGTGATAACCGTACCGGAGACTATCACGATAAAAGAGCTTGCTGAAAAGATGAAGATACAGGCGGCAGCTATCATCAAGAAGCTGTTCCTGGAAGGCAAGATTGTGACCGTGAATCAGGAGATTTCCTATGAGGATGCAGAGAATATCGCAATAGAGTACGATATCATTTGTGAAAAAGAAGTAAAGGTCGATGTCATAGAAGAGCTGTTAAAGGAAGAGGAAGAGGACGAGAAGGATATGATTTCCAGAGCTCCGGTCATCTGTGTCATGGGTCACGTTGACCACGGTAAGACTTCCCTTCTGGATGCTATCAGAAAAACGAATGTTACTGACCGTGAAGCGGGCGGCATTACGCAGCATATCGGTGCGTACACCGTACAGATAAACGGTCAGCCCATCACCTTTTTGGATACGCCCGGACACGAAGCATTTACAGCAATGCGTATGCGCGGTGCAAATGCGACGGATATCGCGGTATTGGTCGTTGCTGCCGATGACGGCGTAATGCCTCAGACGGTAGAGGCTATCAACCATGCGAAGGCTGCCGGCATCGAGATCATCGTTGCAGTCAACAAGGTGGATAAGCCGAGTGCAAATATCGACCGCGTAAAGCAGGAGCTGACAGAGTACGAGCTCATAGCGGAAGACTGGGGCGGCAGCACGATATTCGTGCCTGTTTCCGCAAAGACCGGCGAAGGCATCCAGCAGCTGTTGGAGATGATACTGCTGACGGCAGAGGTTCAGGAGCTGAAGGCGAATCCCAACAGAAATGCGAGAGGTATCGTGTTGGAGGCGCAGCTTGACAAGGGCCGTGGTCCTGTGGCGAGTGTGCTTGTTCAGAAGGGTACTCTGCATGTGGGTGATTTTGTTTCCGCAGGTTCCTGCAGCGGTAAGGTCCGTGCGATGATAGATGACAAGGGACGTCGTGTAAAACAGGCGGGTCCTTCCGTTCCGGTAGAGATACTCGGTCTGTCAGATGTTCCCGAGGCCGGCGACGTATTCCTTGCCCATGAGAGCGATAAGGAAGCGAAGTCCTATGCGGCTGCGTTCATCGAGCAGAACAAGGAGAAGAAGCTGGAAGAGACCAAGTCCCGCATGTCCCTTGACGACCTGTTCAATCAGATAAAGGAAGGCAACTTAAAGGAGCTGAACCTGATCATAAAAGCGGACGTACAGGGAAGCGTAGAGGCGGTAAAGCAGAGTCTGACAAAGCTCTCCAACGAGGAAGTCGTTGTAAAATGTATCCACGGCGGCGTAGGTGCTATCAACGAGTCCGACGTAACGCTGGCGGGCGCATCCAATGCTATTATTATCGGCTTCAATGTGCGTCCTGATGCGACGGCAAAGGCGATAGCGGAGACAGAAGGCGTTGATATCCGCCTGTACAAGGTTATTTATCAGGCGATTGAAGATGTGGAAGCTGCCATGAAGGGTATGCTGGATCCTGTATTCGAGGAAAAGGTCATCGGTCATGCGGAGGTGCGCCAGATATTCAAGGCGTCCGCAATCGGCAATATCGCCGGCTCCTATGTGCTGGACGGCGTATTTACAAGAGGTTGCAAGGTCCGCATCTCCAGAGAGGGCGAGCAGATATTCGAGGGCAATCTGGCTTCCTTAAAGCGGTTTAAGGACGACGTAAAGGAAGTAAAAGCGGGCTTCGAGTGCGGTCTTGTATTTGAAGGTTTTGATAAAATGCAGGAGTTTGATATCGTGGAGGCCTACACGATGGTGGAAGTGCCCCGATAAAGTTTCATAAACGGCATTTGTAAGGAAGCGTCCTTTTTCCGACGGAAGAAGGGCGCTTCAGAAATAGAGGTTGGAATGAGAAAGAACAGTGTAAAAAACAGCAGGGTCAACGGTGAAGTGCAGCGCGTGCTGGCCGAGGTCATCCGCGGGGATATCAAGGACCCGAGAATAGCGCCTATGACGAGCGTGGTTTCCGTGGAGGTCGCGCCGGATTTAAAAACGTGCCGTGCTTATATCAGCGTACTGGGCACGCCGGAGGAAGCGGCAAATACGCTCGAAGGCTTAAAGAGTGCGGAGAAATTTATCCGGAGCCGTCTGGCAAAGGAGATAAATCTGCGGAATACGCCGGAGATACACTTCATTATGGATCAGTCCATCGCCTATGGCGTGGATATGTCGCATAAGATAGACCTGGTAATGGCAGACCAGCGAGCGAAGAAAGGGGAGGATGAGGATGCAGAAAATTCTGGAGGAAGTGAAGAATAACAGCCTCATCGCAATCAGCGGACATGTGCGCCCGGACGGGGATTGTATCGGCGCGTGCATGGGGATGTACCTTTATTTGAAAAAAGCTCTGCCGGAGGCGAAGATAGACGTTTATCTGGAAAGCCCGGCGCCGGTATTTTCCTGCATCAAAGGGATAAACGAGATAAAAACGGACTGCAGCGAGGATATCGTTTATGACGTATGTATCGCACTCGATACGGAGAGCAGCCGTCTGGGCGGAGCGGAGAAATATTTTAAAACGGCAAAAAAGACCATAAATATCGATCATCATATCAGCAATGCTTCCGGCAGCGGACAGATCAATTACTGTCGGTCTGACGCAAGCTCTGCATCGGAGCTTGTATATGAGCTTCTGGATGAGAGCCTTATCGATGCAGATATCGCAAAGGCGATCTATATGGGAATCGTGCACGACACAGGTGTGTTCCAGTACAGCAGCACGACGCCGCACACGATGGAGATCGGTGCAAAGCTTTTGTCGTATGGGTTTGACCACTCCAAGCTCATCGATGAGACCTTTTTTGAAAAAACATATCGTCAGATACAGGTGATGGGCAGGGCGCTCCTGGAAAGTATCGTATTTATGGACGGCAGGTGTATCGTCAGCGTGATAGATGCAAAGACGATGGATTTTTATGGTGTGACTTCGAAAGATCTGGAGGGTATCGTCAGCCAGCTGAGGTCAGTCAAAGGTGTGGAGTGTGCTATTTTTATGTATGAGACGGGTACACTGGAATACAAAGTGAGCCTGCGCTCAAAGGGCGCGGTAAATGTGGCGGAGGTCGCGGGATTTTTCGGCGGAGGCGGACATGTGCGGGCCGCAGGATGCACGATGCGCGGGACATTCCACGATTGCGTGAACAATCTGTCGGCACATATCGAAAAACAGTTGGAAGGATGAGCGAGGAGGCTGTATGAACGGCATTCTTAATGTCTATAAAGAACCGGGCTTTACGTCCCACGATGTGGTGGCGAAGCTTCGGGGAATCTGCAAACAGAAAAAAATCGGCCACACAGGTACCCTGGACCCGGAAGCGTCCGGGGTATTGCCCGTCTGTCTGGGCAGCGCCACAAAGCTATGTGATCTTTTGACGGAAAAGGATAAGGAATATCGAGCGGTAATGCTTTTGGGCTGTGAGACGGATACGCAGGATACGACAGGAACAGTGATTTCGGAGCATGAGGTGACAGCTTCGGAGGAAGAGGTGCGGGATGCCATCCTTTCTTTTACAGGTCCTTATGACCAGATACCTCCGATGTATTCGGCGTTAAAAGTAAACGGGCAAAAGCTGTGTGACCTTGCGCGTGCGGGAAAAGTGGTGGAAAGAAAGAGCCGCCGTATCACGATACACTCTATCGAGATAGAGGAGATATGCCTGCCGCGCGTGACAATGAAGGTATTTTGTTCAAGGGGAACTTATATCAGAACTCTTTGTCATGATATCGGACAAAAGCTTGGCTGCGGCGGAGCGATGGAAAAGCTTGTCCGCACGAGGTCGGGACGGTTCGGACTGGAGGAGGCGTATAAACTCTCGGAGATACAGAAGCTCTCTGACGAAGGAAGGCTTGAGGAAATACTGATGTCTGTGGAGAATGTATTCGAAGGCCTTTTGGCGGTGCAGGCCATCGGAATCGGGCAGAAGCTTCTGGAAAACGGAAATCCTCTGGAATGCAGGCATGTGAAGCTTTTGAGCGGCGAGATGCCTTTGGATTGTGCGCCGGAGGACGGGACGCAGGTCCGCGTTTATGATGAAAACGGACATTTTACGGGCGTATATGCATGGCGGAAGGCGGAAGAACGCTTGAAGCCGGTAAAGATGTTTTTGGAAAAGTAAGGAAAGGAAACGAAAGAATGCAGATCATTTCCGGAACGATTGATTTTGAATTGCAGGGCGCTTCGGCGGTGGCGATCGGAAAATTTGACGGGATGCATAGAGGACACAAGGCGCTTTTGAAAGAAATCCTTCAGGCAAAAAAGGAAGGCCTTTTGGCAGCAGTATTTACATTCGACCCTTCTCCTGCGGCATTTTTTTCGGGGAAATCGGTAAAGGGGCTGACGACAAAGGAGGAGAAGCGCCGTTTGTTCCGGCAGCTCGGGATTGATGTGCTCGTGGAATTTCCTTTGAACGGAGAGACAGCAGGGATGCTGCCGGAGGATTTTATACGGGAAATCCTGTGTCACAGAATGAAGGCGGCGTTTATCGCGGCGGGAACGGATATTTCCTTCGGGGATAAGGGCAGAGGAGATTACCGGCTTTTAGAGTCGCTTTCTGAGGAAGGCGGATACCGGGTAAAAATCATTGAAAAAGTGCAGGAAGGCGGAAAAGAGATAAGCTCCACACGCGTCAGGGACAGCGTGGAAGCGGGGCGGATGGAGGAAGCTGCGCAGCTTTTGGGTGCGCCTTATGCGGTGATGGGGACTGTCGTACACGGCAATCAGATTGGACGCACGATAGGGTTTCCAACGGTAAATCTGATGCCTCCGGAGGACAAGCTGCTGCCGCCAAACGGTGTGTACCGCTCAGAGGTGGAATGCTGTAAGGGAATTTACAGAGGGCTGACCAACGTAGGGGTCAAGCCAACGGTGGATCAGGGAAAAAACCCGCCGATGGGTGTGGAAACGTATCTCTATGATTTTGAAGGAGATATTTATGACACTTTTATTACGGTGCGCCTTGAGTCGTTCGTGCGCCCGGAGCAGAAGTTTGAGGGGCTTTCTAGGCTGCAGGAGCAGCTTCAGAAGGACATTGCGGCGTGCGCGGAGAGATAAATTCCGGCCGCCGCATTTCGCTCCTGTTTTCTGTCTGCATCCTGACTTAAATTGAGAAATGGTTTTGCTTGACATTTTCACTGCTTTATATTTATAATGAAATTGTTACAAAAGTATTACAGAATGTAACGGCGGCTGGGATGCCGGCCGCCGAAGAAAAAGGAGAGAAAGAATGCGAAAAATCGGAAAACTTGGACTGACTGTTGTGGTCTGCGTTATGTTCGCGGGGATGACAGTGAATGCAGGTTCAGCCGGGAAAACAGTCCGCACCGCAGTGCAGTCGGCGGGTGTGGGCAAGCTTCTGGACAGTACAGTGGATGCCGGGGAATGTCTGGCGGCAGCCGAGGTAGCAAAGGAAGAACGCAGGAAAATATATGGATATGAAAATCTGGGCGTGGCGAAGGTGAATGACTACTTAAATATCCGTAAGGAGCCTTCGGAAACAGGAGAGCTTGTAGGGAAGCTTCCTAAAAACGCCGGAGCAGAAGTGATTTCTGAGAAAGAGGGCTGGTATCAGATAAAGTCCGGCAAGGTGACAGGCTATGTGCGCGCCGATTATATGCTGACGGGGGCTGAGGCAACGAAGCTTGCAGATCGGGAAGCTGCTGACATGGCAGTATGCAATTCCGGCGGTCTGCGCGTGCGCGAGGAAGCCAGTCTCGACGCGCCGGTGATCACACAGGTGGCGGAAGGCGAGGAGCTGGAAGTCGTGGAAGTGCAGGACGAGTGGGTCAAGATCATGCTGGATGATGAAGAGGCGTTTGTTTCCAGGGAATATGTGGATATTTCCAAAAAGCTGGAAAAAGCCGTAAGCATGACCGAATTAAAATACGGACAGGGCGTTTCCGACGTGCGCGTCGATCTGGTCAACTATGCGAAGCAGTTTTTGGGCAATCCTTATGTCTGGGGCGGAACGAGCCTGACGAACGGGGCGGACTGTTCCGGGTTTGTTATGAGCATCATGAAAAAATACGGCGTGAACCTCCCGCATTATTCGGGCAGTCAGGCGCAGCAGGGCACAAAGGTCAGCCTTTCCGAAGCGCTGCCGGGCGACCTTGTCTTTTATGCAAAGAACGGCACGATAAATCATGTGGCGATTTATATCGGGAACGGGCAGGTCATCCATGCGAGCAATCCGAGAACGGGTATCAGGATATCCAATGCGACTTATCGTACGCCCCATGTAGTAAAAAGGGTACTGTCGTAAATCATAAGTGAGTTAGTTATAGTGAAACAGGTAAGGTCAGGGGATGTCGGAAAATAGACAGCTCCTGGCCTTATTGTGTTGATAAGACCGGAGGTTTACAGCGATGTAAAGTCATGTTGCGGAAATGTAAAGCCGGTGTGATAGCGTTAAACAGGGGTTTTGGATATAATGGAATCATCAGAGCAAAGGGGCTTGGTTTTCACACGGCTATTTGTGCCGGAGGGTCACAAACAGCCCTTATGGCAGAAGAGAAAGGAGATTATTATGAAGCTGTCAGATAAGATAATCCAACTTAGAAAATCAAATGGATGGACCCAGGAGGAACTGGCTGAAAAAATGAATGTATCCAGACAGGCGATTTCGCGGTGGGAAGGAGCAGCGGCACTGCCGGATGTTACGAATGTTCTTCAGCTTAGCAAGCTGTTTGGAGTTACAACAGATTATCTTTTGAATGATGAATATGAAAGTGATAACGACCTGCCAAAGATAAAGGAAACAAAAAAAGACGGCATTCACCAGATTATGATATTTATGGTAACGCTTGAGGTTATGACAGCGCTCATTCAGTTCATGACAACGTTCGTTTTGCAAAGTGAATTTTGGGGCGTCCTCAGCTTCCTGCCGTTTGTTGCGGTTATAGGCGGATTTGAATATGGATATCAAAAGAAAAAAAGCGAAGCAGATGAAACCACGAGGGGATTTCGTAAAAAGTTTTATAAAATTTCAGCATGGTTAGGGACGTATTTCCCGGTCAGATTTGTCGTTACATCGCTGGCAAATTTTTATCCGCGTCCTTATTACACGCTGGCTTTAGAGTGTGTGATACTTGTTATTTATCTGATGACGGCAGCTCTTATCTGTTTATGGATAGAGAAGAGGAAATAAAAAGGACTGGATTTTTTAAAACGGGAGAAAAGGTGGCAGGATTTAAGGACATCCGGACAGGAAAGTTTACAGAGATTATGCTATAACGATGTATATGGATAGAAATGATGTTCCGCTATTGTGGTATATAGATTTGATAGATGGTATAGGTGTTGATGCGGACGGAATTCCCCTTTATAATGATATGTTTTTAGATTTGCTCGTTTCTGATAGCGGTCAGGTGGTCGAGGATGATAGAGATGAATTTCAGAAAATCAAGGATGGATATCGGAGTATTGCCGTAACATTGCAGAGAGTTATAGAGATAGTATTATTGTGAAAGCATGATAAAGTCTAATTTGATAAAGGAGTGTGATAAAATGGAAACACTTTTTGACCAATACAAAGAACTGAATATAAATGGCTCTTTGATTTGTCTTGAACAAGTTGAAGATATTTATTCTTACTTCTGCTATCCGACTAATGCAAAGGCAATAGGGTTTGAAGGAAGTATTATGTATTGCTTTATTGAGCCGTATGGGGAAATGGTTTTTGCCTGCAATCCTGATACTTGTGCAGATGTTTTTGTTTATCCGCTGGCAAGAACCTTTGAGGATTTTATGAGACTTATTCTTGCTTGTGGTTCTACTAATCCTATTGAGCAGATTATTTGGATGGACAAAGGCAAATTTGAAAAACACCTCAAAGAGGAAGAAGCAATCCGCACAGAAGAACAGAAAGCGACATTAAGTTATCTTGAAACAGAGTTAGAAATTTCCCCTATTGATAACCCTTATGACTATGTAAAAGAACTGCAATCTCGCTTTGACAATAGTGGCATTGAGTATAGTGATGAATACTATGATGTCTTGGGGATTGATAGAAAATAACAACAAATAAAATCCGGTTTGTCAAATTCCCGAATCTTATGATATAATAAATTTTTACCGCGAAAATAGACATCATAAAGTGATAACGAGAAGGACACAGGCAAATACATGATTCTCAAAAAAAAGATACCAAAGGATTTTTATAAATTATTCCGGACCCAGAACATGGATTACTATATGCAGCTTTTGACAGACCTGTACCGCACGAGCCGGGAAGCGTATGCCCTTTCGCAGCTGACGGATGCAGAATGCAAAAGCATTCTGGCGGAGACGATAGCAAAGGTGAATCTGGTCTGGTGGGAGGATGAAACGGAGCGGGCGGATGAGAGCGGGTTTTTAGGGCTTACGCCGTCGGCGGTGCTGGACAGGCTTGTGAAGTGGGGCTGGCTGTCGAGTGATTTCGATGAAAGATTAAACTGCTACATCATTTCCTTTCCGGAGTACAGCCGTATGTATGTGGAGCTGTTTGAACGGCTGGGACAGGAGGACGAGAGCCGGGAGCGGGAGAGCATCCTGTCGGTATACAGTGCGCTGTATACTTATCATTCCGATCCGGAGAAAAATAACAGCATCTTAAAAAGCGCGGTGCAGACGTCCAAAAATCTCGGGCAGATGCTTTCCGATATGCAGGACGGGATGCGTGCATGGTTTGATGAGCTTTCCGCCCGGAAGGATTTTATCGGGATACAGGAAGTGCTCGTCAGCGAGTTAAATAACAGCGATAGTAAAAAATATGCGATACTGACGACAACGGACAGCTTTTACCGCTACAAAGAGGCGGTAAAGGAGCTGATAAGCGATATTTTGAATGAAAATGAGCAGCGCCGGGAGGAGCTTTGCCGGACGCTGGAAAGGCAGCTGACAGCAGCAGAGCAGCCAACAGCATCAGCGCAGCCAACAGCATCAGCGCAGCCAACGGCAGCAGAGCAGCCGATGGAATCAGGACAGCCAGGCGCAGAAGCTCCTCAGGTAAAACGCCTCCGCCGGAGCATTGCTTTCTGCGAGGAGGCGGCGCAGCTTGTGGTACAGGCTGAAAGAGAATTTGACCTTATTGAGAAAAAATATAACCGTCTGATAGAATTGAAAACGGTGTTTGCAAGACGGGCGCTGGCGCGTATTCATTATATTCTGCAGGAAGGCTCTGCGCAGGAGGACCAGACGCTGGTGCTCATAAACCTTTTGACACGGAGCCGGAAAAAAGACGAGATTCTGGAAAAACTGAGGGAATGTATGCACGTTACAGCTCCGTTTACCGTTTTGTCGGATTCCAGCCTCTACAGCAGGAGGACGCGGCAGGAAAGCAGCTTTTGTCCTGTAAAGCCGACGAAGGCAGAGCCGCTGGAGATGGATGATTTTGTGCCAAGACCGCTGTATACAGGATATGAGCTGGAGGAATTCAGAGAAAAAAACAGCCTTGGAGGAGCATTCTGTGTATCGGAGGCAACGGTTTCTTCTGTAGAAGACCTGGAAAAGCTTCTATTTGTATGGCAGGAGGCGACCAAGGACAGACTGGAGGAGGACCGGATAGAGTTAAAGGATGAGATACGTCAGAAGGACGGCTTTACCTATACGGGCTTTACCCTGAACGGATAAGGAGAGAAGATGTTTTTATATTTGGAAGGATTATCGCCGGCAGAGGCGGAAAATGTAAAAAAGACGATACAGGATCTGTTCCGGCAGACCTGTATCCTTCAGGTAAAATATGACCCGGTAACGCTGACTGCAAAGGATAATGCCCGTTATCAGGTATGTGCGAGGCATCGGGAATTTATTTCCGATTACTTTGCGGTGCTGGGATGCGACCTGATACACGACCCGCAGGACAGGATATTCCGTATCGCGGGGGAGGGCGTGCCCGTTGAAAAAATGAGCCTTACAACAACGCGCCTTCTGCTTTTGATGAAAATGATATACCGGGATAAGATAATGGGAGAGGGGCTGCATGCGACTGTCACAAATCTTTCGGAAATCCGGGAATACGGCAGAAATACGAACCTGATCCCCGGAAAGCTGACCGGGCAGGAATGGCAGGCGGCTTTAAATCTGATGAAAACTCATCAAATGATAGACCTGCCGGGTGCGATACTGAATGTGGAGGATGAAACTCCAATCTATATTTACAGCACAGTCAATATTTTCTGCTCATCGGCAGATATCAGCGCACTTGTGGAGCGTTACCGCAGTGAGACGGAAGAAATGCTGGAGGAAGGAGAGGACGACAGTGAAGCAGGCGAAGAAGATATTTACGCGGATGTGTCTGAATAACTGGGGAGGAATCGATCATAAGATACTCGAGTTTAATGAATATGTAAATCTTTTTTCCGGAAAGAGCGGATCGGGAAAATCTACGGTGATGGACGCGATACAGGTCGTTTTGTACGGAAGCTTTTCTCCAAGTTTTTTGAATAAGGCGGCGGATGACGCCAAAAACAGAAGAAGCGTTTTGAGCTATTTGAGAGGAGAGCAAAAGGACGGCTCCGCAAACCGGGAAGGGCAGGATTTTTGTTCGGAACTGGCGCTTGAGATTCTGGATACGGGAACGAAGCAGACGATGTGTATCGGAATCGCCTTTGAGGTAAGGAGTACCGATTCCGAGATACGGAAATTTTTATATTTCAGCCATTCCGGAAGGATGCCGGAGGGAGGCTATCTGACAGATGAAGGATATCCCTATTCCAATCAGGATATCCGCAGGCTGGTCGCAGAGCGGGCAAAGGAAACGGGCGCACGGGCTGAGCTGAACCGCATCTATCCTTCCAAGGAAGCATATCTGAGCACACTGTATGATGCAATTTTGGGCTACATCGACGGAAATCGTTTTATTACGATGGAAAAGAGCGCAATAGCCCTGAAAATGTCCAACGGGACGGGGCAGTTCATAAGAGATTATATGTTCCCCAAGAGCGAGAGCTCTACGATAGAGACCATCAGTGAGCAGCTGGGCGCATATCGTGAGATCAAGGAAAAGATAGATGTTCTGGAAAAAAAGATCGATATGCTGACCGATATCCGGGAGGCCGGGCACAGGCTTACGCTGACTCGTGCAGATATTGTGGGAAGCCGTCTGGCAGTACGCTGCATTGATATTGAAGATGCAAAAAAACGGATAGAGAGCCTGAAGGAAGACTGCAGTCGTATTGAAAAAGAAATTGAGGAGAAACGCGTCAAAAAGGCGGAGCTGGACAGGGCTGCGCAGGAGGCGGAAAACGAGCTTATCGTTGTGAGCGCCGATTTAAAGAGCAGTGACCTGGGAAGCAAAAAGGAGCATCTGGAAGAGTTGAAAAAACGGAGCAGGATGCTGGCGGACAATGCGGAGCATTGGCGCAGGATCGTGCAGGGGCTTTCGGCATGGGAGACGGACGAGATTGTTACAGATTATGTGAGCAATCGGCTCCTTCAGATGGTGGAGACGTTCCGGACGGGTCCGGTAACGGCGCAGCAGTGTATTTTGCTGCATGAGCGTATCGAAGAGGCGCGGCAGAATATTGAAGAGGAATATGAAACATATCGCGAGGAGCAGAGAGCTATCGCCAGAGAGTTAAAGGAAAAACAGCGGCTCATCGACGATATGAAGCATAACAGAAAATCCTATCCCGAGCAGCTCATCAAGGCGAGAAACGCGCTGGAAAAGCGGCTTTCCGCGGTATACGGCAGGACGGTGAAGGTATTTATCTTCGCAGACCTGTTTGACGTTGAGGACGAAGAGTGGAAAAATGCGGTAGAGGGGCGGCTGGGGAGGCTCAAGCTCTCCCTTGTCACAGAGCCGAACGTATCGGCAGACGCCGCAAAGCTTTTCCGGGAGATGAAGCAGTTTGAGGATGCAGAGCTTATCGATTCGGCGGCGGTCATAAAAAATGAGCCTGTCGTACTGGAAGACTCTTTATATGAAGCCGTACACGCTTCGGAGGAATGGGTGGACAGCTGCCTGAAGCGTTATCTGGGGCGCATCGTGAAATGCCGTTCTGTAGAGGAGCTGGAGCAGGTAAGGGACGGCGTGACGCCGGATTGCTATTCCTACAGCAATTTTATTTTCAGACATTTGAAAAAGAAGGATTATACGCTCGGCGCATGCATCGGCGGCAAGGTTTCCCGCGCACGTCTTGCAGAATATGAGGAAGACGTGGCAAAGCTTTCCAAAGAGCTGGAGGAAAGCGAGCGTGTAAGCTGCGGCTTAAAGACTGCCCGTGAAATGGAGAGCCTAAAGGACGATCCCGAGTATCTTGAGCGTTTGTCCTCATCAGCACGGGAGCTGGAAGAGGTGCTCACAGAAAAGGATGCGCTTGAGCAGGAGATAGCGCGTCTTAGGGAAGGACGCTTTAAAGAACTGGAGGAACGGGAAAAAGAGCTCCGCAGCTGGCGGGACAGCCTGAAAAATGAAGCAATGCTCATACAAAATGAGATGACCCGTCAGGTAGGGACAAAGGAGCGTATCCGGGGCGAAATAGATGTTAAGAGACAGTCTCTTGAGGAAATGAAGCTCGGCTATACGCCGGATAAGAGCATAGAAGCGGAAATAAAGGAGTCTCTGAAAAAGCGCTCAGCCCAATCCTTAAAAATGCAGAAAAATGCGGGGATAGATGCTCTTTTAAAGAGGGAGGAAGAGCAGGCAGAAGCGCTGGGACGGGCGCGCAGCGCCTATATCGTGCAGTTTCCGTCCAGTGGTTTTTCAGGTACGGAAAAGAGCAATGAAGCCTACGAGCGGCTGTTGGAGCAGTACCGGACGGATTTTGAGCCGAAATACCGCATCGAGTTTGAAAAGCAGTGTGATCTTATATACAGAAGCCTCCGGGAAAATGTGATAGCTACGATACACGGAGATATCAAGGCAGCAAAACGCCATGCCTTTGAAATCAACAGGCTGCTGAAGAAAACAAACTTTTCGGACAGTACCTATCAGATAAAGATAGAGCCCGCCCGTAATGAAAACGGACAGTTCTATGAAATGCTGATGGCACAGGAGCTGGACAGCAAAAATCTGGACAATGACGGATTTGAAGGACAGCTTTCCCTTGGAGAGGATAGCTTTTATCAGAAATATGAAGAAAAGATAAAGCTTCTGACGGATAAGTTCATGCCTGCAAAGAGCGGCGACGAGCAGGCATTAGAGCAGCACCGCAGGGAGATGGAGCAGTATGCGGATTACCGGAATTATCTTTCCTTTTCCATGTACGAGCAGGTGACGGATGAAGAGGGAAATGTGATACGGGAAAATTTTGTAGACGACATGGCAGGACGGGATTCCGGCGGTGAGGGACAGAATCCCAAATATGTAGCTCTACTGGCAGGTTTTGCGATGCTTTATATGCAGCAGACGAACCGGGACAGCCGCATACGGCTTGTGCTTCTGGACGAGGCATTTTCCAAGATGGATCAGGAGCGGAGCGCGGTGTGCTTAAAGTATGCGCGGCAGATGGAGCTGCAGCTCATCGTCTGTGTACCGGATGAGCGTCTTCAGTCACTCATACGGAATGTGGATTGTGTATATGGCTTCCGGCGTCACCAGAATCAGATAACGATGATGCATATCGATAAAGGGAATTACCTGAAGCTGATGGAAGGCGGCGAACAGACGGGAACGCCAGAACACAAAAATCTTACATAAATTTTAAGAAAGTGATATTGACGGAAAACGTTTTCTAAACTATGATGTTCTTGTGCTTAGAAAACGTTTTCCTTTTAGTTTACGGGAAATCTTGTTGTGTGTGCGTTAAGAAAGGAGGAGCGGCGTGGCTTCCATCAAGGATGTGGCAAAGCGTGCGGACGTAGCCGTTTCCACAGTTTCAAAGGTTTTAAACGGCTATGCCGGCGTCAGCGAAGAAACAAAGCGCCGTGTAAACCGTGCCATTCAGGAACTGAACTATACGCCGAACGCGGTGGCGGCGGCGCTGTCGTCAAAGCAGTCCGGCAGGATAGCCCTGCTGTTGAATCTGAAAGGACCGGGGCAGGCGGTGGATGAGGTGAATCTGCAGTATCTGGCGGGAGCCATACAGAGGGCAAAGGAAAAAAAACTGGATGCGGTAACGCTGTTTTTCTCAATGCTGGAGGATAAGAGCCTGACAGATGCCATCGGCTATCTGAAGGCACAGAGTATTGAGGGAATCATTGTTTACGGGATGAGCAGACGGGACATATTGTTAAAGGAGCTCATCGATTCGGGAGTTTTTAAAACCGTCGCAGTGGATACGCCGTTTTGTGATGAGAATACGTCGTCAGTATGGATAGATCAGAAAAAAGCGCAGTATGATATTGCGAAGAAGACGGTGCTCGGTAATGAAGACTGCCGCCGTGTACTGTATATCGCGGGGCAAAAGGATGCCTTTGTGACCGATGGAAGGATAGAGGGGATGAGGGAGCTGGCAGAGGAGCTCGGGCTGGAGCTGACCGTGGAATACGGGGATTTCAGCGAAAAAAAGGCGAGGGAGCTGACTTTTGCCTATGAAGGAAGGACAGACGTATTCGTGTGCGCGTCCGACCTGATGGCGATAGGGGCGATGCGCGCGTTGATGGAGCTGGATGTATTTCACCCGGTATGTGGATTTGACGGGATACCGCTCATGAGCTATGCGGGAAAGCAAATGAACACGGTGAAACAGGATTTTGCAAAAATCTCCGCCGTCGCTGTGGATGAGATGGAGCGGCTGCTTCACGGAGATACGGGAAGGAATACCGTACTTGGCTATGAGCTTGTGCGGATGCGCTATGAAGATATGATGAGATGAGCCGCAGGACGGCAGAAACGGAGGATATTATGAAGCTTGAGGAAACGATACAGAGAGAGATTATGGAGCAGAGGATAGAAGCAGGGCTGGAAGACCTGTCACAGAGACTCTTCGGGAAAACGCTGGAAGAGACGACGGATGAAGAAACCTATGTGGTATTGCTCAGTCTTGTAAAAGGGATGGAAAGAGCGACGATACCGAACGACGGAGACAAAAAAATCTACTATATTTCGGCGGAATTCCTGATAGGAAAGCTGCTGTCCAACAACCTTATCAATCTGGGCATTTATGACAAGGTGGAGGAAATTTTGAAAAACAGGGGAAAAGAGCTTTCCAGGATAGAAGAAATAGAACCTGAACCGTCCCTTGGAAACGGCGGTCTCGGACGTCTTGCAGCGTGCTTTATGGATTCTATCGCGACGCTGGGGCTTCCCGGCGAGGGCATCGGCCTCAATTATCATTTCGGACTGTTTAAGCAGGTATTTGAAAACAGGCTTCAGACGGAGGAAAAGAACGACTGGATTCAGAATGATTCCTGGCTGAACCGGACGGATGTGTCGTTCGACGTCTTTTTCGGGGATAAAAAAGTGACATCCCGACTGTATGATATCGATGTGATAGGTTATGAAAACGGGATAAATAAGCTTCGCCTGTTCGATGTGGAGAGCGTGGACGAAAGCATTGTGAAGGACGGGATTTCCTTCGATAAAGAAGAGATAGAAAAGAACCTGACGCTGTTTTTATATCCCGATGATTCGGATGAGGCGGGAAATCTGCTGCGTATCTATCAGCAGTATTTCATGGTGAGCAATGCGGCGCAGCTCATTTTGATGGAGATGAAGGAGAAGCATCATGATTTAAGAAAGCTGTATGAGCATGCGGTCATTCAGATAAATGATACGCATCCGTCCATGATAATCCCGGAGCTGATAAGGATTCTTGTAAATGACAAGGCGTTTACGATGGATGAGGCGATAGACGTGGTGAGCCGCACCTGCGCCTATACGAACCATACGATACTGGCGGAAGCGCTGGAAAAATGGCCGCTTTCCTATCTGGAAAAGGTCGTTCCCCAGCTCGTCCCCATTATCAAAGAGCTGTCCGCGCGCGTGGCGAGAAAATACAGCGACCCGCGCGTGCAGATAATCGACAAAGACGGACGCGTCCATATGGCGCATATGGATATCCACTACGGCTTTTCTGTAAACGGCGTGGCTGCCATCCATACGGAAATCTTAAAAGAGACAGAGCTGCATCCTTTTTATGAGATTTATCCGGAAAAGTTCAACAATAAGACAAATGGTATCACCTTCCGCAGATGGCTGTTATCCTGCAACAGGGAGCTGACGGCGCTGATAGATGAGACGATAGGAACGGATTATAAAAAGGACGCCGGACAACTGGAAAAGCTGATGGAATATGTGGACGACGAAGCGTTTACGGACCGTTTGCTCGAGATAAAAAAAGAGAAAAAGCGCATCCTGGCAGAGTATATCCTGGAAAAAGAGGGAGAAACAATCAATCCGGATTCCATATTCGACGTCCAGATAAAACGTCTGCATGAGTACAAGAGGCAGCAGATGAATGCGCTCTATATCATCCACAAATATCTGGAGATAAAAAAAGGGAAAAGACCGGCGCGTCCGCTCACCTTTTTATTCGGCGCAAAAGCTGCCCCGGCATATGTCATCGCGAAGGATATCATCCATCTGCTCCTCGTGCTGCAGCAGATCGTAAATAATGATCCTGATGTAAAAGACTTCATGAAGGTCGTGATGGTAGAAAACTATAATGTAAGCTATGCGGAAAAGCTCATTCCGGCAGCTGATATTTCCGAGCAGATATCGCTGGCATCCAAGGAGGCATCCGGCACGGGAAATATGAAGATGATGCTCAACGGCGCGGTGACGCTCGGAACGGCTGACGGCGCAAATGTGGAGATACACGAGCTGGTCGGGGACGATAATATTTATATTTTCGGTGCGGACAGCGAAGCGGTCATCAGCCATTACGAAAAGGCGGATTATGTGTCAAAAGAGTACTATGAAAAGAGCCCGGTCATCAGGGAAGCGGTGGATTTCATCGTCGGGGAGCGGGCGATGGCGGCAGGCAGCAGGGAAAATCTGGAACGGCTTTACAATGAGCTGTTGAATAAGGACTGGTTTATGACGCTTCTGGATTTGGAAGATTATATCAAGGTCAAGGACCGGATGTTTGCCGATTATGAAGACCGCGCAAAGTGGAAACGCATGATGGCGGTAAATATCGCAAAGGCAGGATTTTTCTCCTCTGACAGAACGATCGCAGAGTATAACAGAGATATCTGGAAGCTGGATTAAGGAAACATTGTATTGAAAAGGACAGCCTGAATATCAGCCTGTCCTTTTGCTGAGATTGGAGTTTTGATATGCCGGGTCGTGCGTCACATCCCGGTCGAACCATTCCGGGGGGACAAAGGCGTTCGCTTCCTCCACGGAAGGAAATTCCACTTCGGCGATGATGAGCGGGGCAAACGGTTCTGCGAAAATGTCCAGCTCTATCGTATAGGGCGGGCACGGGATAAGATACCGTTTTTTGGAGATGCAGGCTCCGTCCGCTTTTGGGAGAAGATGCTCATAGGAAGATTTGTCGAGCGGAAGATTGTATTCTTCCCGCGCCATCAGACCTTTGCCTTTGTAGGTCAGGTAAAAGGAATCGTCTTCCCGGCGGATGCGTATGACGGGGGCGGTATTCAGATATGCCTGTTCGATAATGCGGAATGGATAGGAATCCAGGTCGGCAGGCAGCGATTTGACGGTAAATTTGCGTTCGATTTCCATAAAATATCAGACCCTTTCTGTTGATGTTTGTGACTATTGTAGCATAATCCGAATGTTCTTTTCAAATATTCAGAAAATATTCATATTTAAAACCTTTTACCGCATCGGTTTATCTGGTAAAATAAGAGTGGGACTGCAGGACGGCAGTTTCAGAAGGGAGTAAAGAATGGCAAGAGCAGGGATTTTTTTTGCAAAAGGCTATGAGGAAATAGAAGCATTGACCGTGGTGGACATATGCCGCCGGGCAGGGGTGGAGGCTGTGATGGTTTCCGTAGACGAAACGTCCTCGGTGGAAAGTTCCCACGGCGTTGAGGTAAAGATGGACGCCATGCTTTCGGAGGTGGATTTTGATTCTTTCGATATTCTGGTCCTTCCTGGCGGAATGCCTGGAACGCTGAATCTGGAGGCGTGCGGGCCATTGATGGAGCAGCTTGACCGGTTTTATGAGAGCGGCAGATGGGTGGCTGCGATATGCGCGGCGCCGCAGATATTCGGACACCGCGGATACTTAAAGGGCAGAAGGGCGACTTCCTTCCCCGCTATGGAGAAGGAGCTTGACGGCGCGGTCGTGACGCACGGCGCGGCGGAAGCGGATGGAAATGTCATCACGGGCAGAGGGATGGGCTGCGCCATCGATTTTTCCCTGAAGATAATAGAGAAGCTGATTTCAGGGGAAGCCGCTGCAGAAGTGGCGGAGAAAATCGTTTACGACAGATAAAGGGAGAGGTTGAAAACAGGACTTATGAATATCTTATTTTTTTTGACGCCAAAGAGCGAGGTTGCCTATGTGGAAGAAGATGACACCCTGCGTCAGGCGCTGGAGAAGATGGAGCATCACGGGTATGCGGCTGTTCCGCTTTTGTCCACGGAAGGCAGATATATCGGTACGCTGACGGACGGCGATGTGCTCTGGGGACTGAAGGAAAAGGAATTTCCCAGTCTTCGGGAGATGGAGGACATTTCCGTGATGGAGATAAAAAGGACACGGGACAATAAGCCTGTGCATGTGAATGTAGACATGGAGGGACTTCTGGAAAAGGTGAGCGTACAGAATTTTGTTCCGGTCGTCGATGATGAGAAGGTGTTTATCGGGATCGTGACAAGGCGGGATGTCATTCATTATCTTGCGGGACAGCATCAGAAGTGTCTGGATGCTGCCGCCGGGAGGAAGACAGAAAAGAGCATTTCGGGCAGAACGATCCTGGCAGGAGTCTGACAGGACGAAATAAAATATAACCAAGGGGAATGGACAAGTATTCCGAAAAAGGAGGAGCGGGAATGAAAAGAGGAAAGAAGATACTTAGCATGGCGCTGGCAGCGCTTCTTTTGGCGGCGGCTCCGGGAGCATCCGCACTGGCGGCTCCGGCACATGCCGCATCCGCCGGTCAGGTGAGCTATCTGACAGGACAGCCGGTGGCGGCAGGGCAGCAGAGTCAGAGACCGATAGCGGTAATGCTGAACAATATCAAATCAGGCTGCCCTCAGTCGGGGATAGCGGAGGCGTCGGTAGTTTATGAGGCTCCGGTAGAAGGAAGGATAACCCGTCTCATGGGTCTTTATGAAAACTGGCCCGCTATCGAGAACATCGGCTATGTAAGGAGCAGCAGAGATTATTTTGTATACTGCGCGTTGGAGCATGACGCCATATACTGCCATTACGGTCAGGCGACTCCTTATGTGGGCGACCTGTTAAACAGCCCTCGGGTAGACAATGTCAGCGGAGCGGTTGCCGGTATCAATGTTCCGGCACAGACATCTTATAGCAGAACGGGGAGGCGGAAAGCGCCGCATAACGTGCTGGCGAGCGGCTCCGGAATCCTGAAGGATGTACAGCGGCTGGGCTACAGCCAGACCTATCATCAGACCTTTAAGCCGAAATTTGTCTTCATGCAGCCCAATGAGCTGGGAATGTATGCGGCATACCCTACCGTGACCCAGATATATCCGGGCGGCACAACCGCCAACAAGAGGAACGGCTACAGTCGCGTGCAGGCGCGTTTCGTATATGAAAACGGCAAATACTATCGTTATCAGTATGGCAAGAAGCAGGTGGATGAAAAGACCGGCCAGCAGATTGCATACGATAATGTGATACTCCAGTATTGCAACGGCGAGGTCCGGGATAAAAATGACTATCTGGCATTCGGCTGCCATGGCGATATCGGCGCTCCGGTTCAGGTATTCACGCAGGGCAAAGCGATAAACGGCACATGGACACGCCATGCGGACGGAGACCCGGCAGTTTATGTGGACCAGAACGGACAGCGGATAAAGCTGACTCCCGGAAAGACATGGATATGTCTGGTATGGAACGACTATGCAGGAGATGTGGTCCTGAAATAAGATGATAATTTAACCTCCCTGTGGCAAGCGGTCCGACTTGCCGCAGGGAGGTTATTTTTAGTTGAATAGAAAGAAATAATACTTGCCCCGCTCCCGTGGCTTTGCTATACTTATTCTGATAAATTGGGG
>Cobain_p2__coassemble_634_pt1 | contig 29807 bp, 31 predicted proteins | sample Cobain_p2__metabat2_high_PE_012 | metagenome-assembled genome bin Cobain_p2 | reverse complement strand
CCTATTTTCTTAAAATCTCATGTGGAGCTTCTATTTCATTTGCCAAGGTATGCTCTGTTAATTCTGACATCAATTTCAATTTTTTATTAATCAATGGTCGCATACAATTAGGAACATGTTCCTGATGCGCTCTGTGGATTGCTACACATTCCTTACAGTTTCCGTGATAACGACAGGCTTTCAGGCAAGGACAGTGATCTTTGTCTTTATACTCCTTACGAAATTCCGCTGCAAATTCTTCTTGCAGTCTCAGCCCCTCGACACGGTTTCCCTTATGAAATTCTACCATTGCATCCAGTTCTTTCTGGTTCCCTTCAATCTTCATGTTATTATAGCGCCTCCATTTCAACTATTCCTCATTTTCTGATAAATTCTAATTTTTATCGTTCTTTCACCGCCCATCTTCTTGCCCTTCGGACAAGAAGCATCCCTATTTATCGTTCCTTTACCATCACATAAATTCTGCAGGTTCTTCGCAATCTGACCTCTGATACTGCCTGATATCCACTTCTATTTCCTTCTCAATACCATTTTCCTATGTATCCAGCTTGCAAAAATACAATGTATCCGTATCGGTATCGTACAATCCCAACGTAAAATTAAAGCTGCCTCTATGCAGGATATCCGCTCCTGCCGCCATTCCGGGTTCCGCCTGCCAGTCGACCAGCAGATAATAGCCGTTTCGGATTTCCGGCACGAGCAGCTCTGTAAGAAGTTCATCCCTTTCCGAATCTTTCGTCAGATACGGTCCAATCTGTCCATTTTCATCTGCCGCTCCATAAACAAGCGTCTGCACTGTTTCATCGAACGGAAAGGACATATGTCCCTTATCCGCTGAGCGTATCAAAACAAAAGATATCCGGCACGGCATCTGTGCCGAATGTTTTGACCGCCATCCGGTACATCGCCTTTCCGTGTATCCTGTCGTGCCAGATAAAGCGCCTTAAAACTTTCCGCAGAGTCCAGCTCTCACCATAGCTTCCGTCAAACACCCTGTTGTCCAAAAAATCCACCTGACTTTCCAGCTGTTCAAATCCGCGTCTCCTGCATTCCAATATCGTCCCTTCATTGTCCGCAGGAACGCCTATCTCATCAAAATAGTATTGATTCACATTTTTGGTATGCTCATACATTTCCGAGGCTGTCCGCGGGACCTGTCCGTAAAAAGTCTTTCTGACCGGCAGAGAGCTTTTCTCTTTATCGGGTATCGCCTGATAAAGCCTCTCGAAATCACGCGCCGACCTCAGCACCAGCTCCTTTAGCTCCTGATATTCCTGCACACTCAGGCTTCTGCGTTCCTCTTCAAAAAGGACGTCTGAATCCGCATCCGAAATCTCCAGATCCGACTCTTTTTCCTGTACCAGCTCTGTTTCCAGCGCTGTCGGGATTTCAGCGTTCTTCCATCTCAGATAAGACCTGATTTCAGAAGGCATCTTTTCCAGCGCCTCCTCTCTGGAAGCTCCTCTTGTAAAAGCTCCGACAAAATTATCGGAATACAGCAGCGTATCGTTCCCATGATGTTCCCACACGCATCGTATCTTCATAGTTCCAGCACCCCCGCGCAGTCTGAAATCCGCTCAAATTTCAATCCGGGCAGCTCCTGTTCCAGCTCCTCGAACACGAAATATATCTCGTCCTCATCCCATTCCTCTCCGGCATTGCTGCGGCATTGTTCCAGCTCTGCACGGGTCTGGAACGCCACGTCCCCGATATAGATATGGCCGCCTTCCTTCAGCAAAGGAAGCAGGTCTTTCAGGAAATGCACCTTTTCGGCAACTGTCAGATGATGGAGGGAATAAGTTGCGATGACAGCGTCATACCGCTGATTTCTCAGCGCTTCTGTCAGCCCCTTTGAAAAATCTCCCTGATACAGCCTTGCTTCCGGCATCTTTTTCTGTGCCAACCCTATCATTTTTTCCGAAAAATCCTGTCCATATATCCTGCAGCCCTGTTCATAGAGCCTGCATGTCAGCGTTCCCGTGCCGAAACCGATGTCCAGCACCTCCTTTTCCGACCGGGACAGTATCCTGTTATAAATTTCATTCAATAAATTTTTATATCCGGCAAACGGATAAGCCTGCGCCTCTTCCGAAAGTCCGACGCTCTTATCATATCCGTCCGCCCAAAGGTCAAATCCGTTCTGATTCAGCATATCAGTCTGCCACTCAAAATGTGTTGAAATATACTCAAACACATCGAGAAATTGAAGTCCTTGCGGATACTTCTTACTGCTTCAATGTGTATGCTTTGGCGATTATAAACAATACGCTACTCACAAGTTCTTGTACACTCCACAGTCGTAAATTCCTGCGATAGCCCGCAGTACATACTTACGTTTGCGTTCATTATGCAACTTCGTAAGTTACAGCATCTCTTAGATTAAGAGCAGCATTGAAATCCCTATCCTCGACATAGCCGCAATCACAACGGTATATTCTATCTGAAAGCTTCAAATCTTTCTTGATAGCACCGCAACAATGACATATTTTTGATGATGGATACCATCTGTCTACGACTCTTAATTCAATACCATTTTCATCACACTTCGCTTTAAGCTTGGTTCTGAATTCATAGAACTTTTGTGATGCAACGGCTTTTGATAGATGTCTGTTCTTCATCATTCCAGATACATTCAAATCTTCAATCGTTATATAAGATGGCTTGGTTTTCACTATCTCGGCTATTGATTTATTGATATAATCAGTACGGATATTATCTATTTTATGATGAAGCCTTTGCACTTTGAGCTTTTGCTTTTGTATATTCTTTTGAGTAGACTCCCCTTTCTTTAAATTTTCATACTTGCGTGAAAGGTATCTTTGTTCTCTGCGCAATTTCTTTTCCAATTTTTTAACTCTTGCTGACTTATTGATATTTTTATAAGTTTTACCATTAGAAACGATCGCCAGGTCTTTCAAACCCAGGTCAATTCCTATACCATCATTGCTATTATCAGCAATCTTTGTGTCGGGAATTTCCACAAGAACTGACACATAATATTTGCCTGCTTTGATGGATACTGTACCGCTTTTGATTTTCCATCCGTCTTTAGTTGTTGGTATATAGCCTTTTTCTTTAATGCGTACCCAACCTAAAGTGGGTATGTTCAACCTATGTCTCTCGCATCTACAATCTTTAGGATTATTCTTTACGAAATACATTTTTACATCAGATTTACCTTTCTTTTTGAAATCAGGAAAAGCACTTTGATGTTTAAAAAATCTTGTAAATGCAGTACATCCATCTTCAATAGATTTTTTTACAGCTTTTGAATACGCTTCTTTAATCCATACTTTTTCAGGATTATCAGGAATGTACTCATTATTGAGCCATACGCTAAAACTCTTGCCGGTCATAAACTTTTCACCTTTATCGTACAAAGCTTTGCTGTGACCGAGATAGAAGTTGTAAACATATCTACAAGTGCCAATGGTCTTGTTGATCTTGACTTTCTGTTCCTCTGACGGATTTATTTCCGTTTTGAAGCTCTTTAGCAATTTCCTCATCCCCTTCTATTTGTTTTTTATACTTACGAAGGCCGTACAATCTACAAGAAAAAACGTGAAGTATAGATACAATATCCTGTACAAGTTCTTCTTGCGGTGATAGTTCTTCATTATTCACTACCACTATGGTTGTATTAAACTTCATACAAATTTTTTCAAACCAAGCATAGCCAAATCTGACAAATCTATCTTTATGTGTAACTATGATAGTTTTGATTTTTTGTTCCATTACTTCATCTAATAATTGATTCCACTTTTTACGATTGTAGTTAAGCCCACTTCCATAATCTTCAATACATTGATCTACAATGATACCTTTAGCATTGCAAAACTGACGTAAAAAAGTTATTTGGTTTTGTAAATCATCTTTTTGGTTTCTTGTAGATACTCTGGCATAAATAACAATCTGACGATTATCATTTTCAGTATTTATGCCCTTAAACCGAAGATATTGGTCATAAGTATAATAACGCCTATCAGTCGGAGTCCGATTTGCTTTCAGAATCCCCTCTCTATCCCAACGTTGTAACGTTTTGACTGAGACACCCAATAATTCAGCAAAATCTTTTGGTTTGTAATTAGTGATATTAGATGTGTTCATAACAATATCCTCCATGAGCATATTTAAACACATTTAATCACTATTGATAATGATTTTGATTACTTAAAGTTTCCTCCTTTTAAGCTTTGCTGCAGCCCTGACAGCCCTCGCAGGATGTGCCCGACACATTTTGGTCATACAGCCCCATCGGACTGTTCAAAAGGCATATTGCCTGTGAAGAAATCCCATCGCCCGTTCCTGTAAAGCCGAGCCCTTCCTCTGTCGTTGCTTTCACATTTATCTGGGAAATGTCGATTCCCAGCGCATCCGCCATATTCTGACGCATCCGGTCGATATGGGGGCGCATTTTCGGAGCCTGTGCAATGATGGTCGCATCGATGTTTTCTATCAGAAAACAATTTTCCTCCAGAAGCTCTCCCACCTTTTTTAAAAGTGCGATGCTGCTGATGCCTTTATAGGCGGGGTCTGTATCCGGAAAATGCTTGCCGATGTCTCCCAGCGCCGCCGCGCCCAGAAGCGCATCCATGACCGCATGCACTAAAACGTCCGCATCCGAATGCCCCAAAAGCCCCTTTTCATAAGGGATTTCCACGCCGCCCATAATGAGCCTGCGCCCCTCTGTCAATCTATGCACGTCATATCCCATTCCTATCCTCATAGCTTCCTCCATTCCTATGTCATCAAATTTTCTACACAAACCGTTCACAAACTTTTCATTTTCCTGACAGATTATCGTCACAACTATCCTGTATCATAAAATCATAAAAAGACAACAATCTTTTTTAAAATACTTCTTTTTCATATCAGCCGGCAGGAAACATCCTGCCGGCCCTCCTTTTTTATACGCAACCGCGCAAAAGACAAACATTGCCTGACAGCGCCCGTCCCCAGCGAGACGAACCGTCTCACTTCTCGTACAGCCGACGTATCTCTTCTCTCGTCACATGTGCATAAACGGGATTTTTCACGACCGCCTCATACAATTTTTCAAAATCATAAATGGGTTTCAGCGTCTGTACCAGTGCCTCCAGCCCCTGCTCGATTCCCTGCTCGATTCCCTGCTCAATACCACGTTCCAGCCCCTGCTCGATTCCGCGCTCTATCGCTTTCTTTTCAACATATCCTGACAGATTGCACATAAGGTCTACCTCCTTCCCTAATCCGTCTTCCATTTTCATATCATACTTTTCCGCCAGCTGTTTTTTCTTATCCTGTGCCGGAATATCCGGTGACAGCAATACATTCAGCATCCCCGCCAGCTCATTCGAGGACTTCTCCCTGTCGCACAGACCTATCACAATAACGGAAAGCTTATCATATGCGCTCTTTATATCCGGGAATCCCGGGATGATGTCCCGTTTTTCCATCCTGTATTCCGCGATGGCATTTCCGATTTTTCCCGGAATATTCATACATATCCAGATGGAATACACCTTCTTGATATCGTCATACTCCGCATTGACAAATTCCGTCCCCATCTGTGACGAAATCATTCTGGCACAATAAAATACTCCTCTCGTCGGTATCTGATAGCCCGGATAATAATCCTTCTGCGCCTCCACGTTTATGATAAGCCGTACCCTCTCTCCATTCCCCGGCACACTGGCGCAAAAACGGATGTCGTAATAAATACTCCCCTCCCCCGACACCGTACTTTCCGTGGAAATCCCCGTGATGACCGGATTTGTTTTGCCCGGCTCTGCTTTCACCGATGAAATTTCCGGTTCCCCTTCGATACACGCTGCGACCTCCCCCAGCTCCATCCCTCTGAATTCTTCCGCAACCTCCTTTAGTATCCGTGCGAGTATCTCCCTCTGCGATAATACTCTTTTGCACTGCGCGTCATACTGAGCTTTTACATCAGCCACATCGATCGTTTTGCTGAGTTCACTCTGCATTCACATTCCCCTTCTGTATCAACTTTTTACTGTGCTGCAATGTAATTTTACACCACTTTTTCGCGCTTGTATACCTGCTTTCGCATATCCAAATTGCCTTTTCCCACAAAATCCGATATAGTAATAAACGGAACAAATTTCAGGAGGCTTCTCATATGTACCATGACCTCACAAAGGGGAGCATCTCCCGCTCCCTTCTTTTATTTTCCCTGCCGATGATGGCGGGCAATCTTTTACAGCAGTTTTACAATGTGGCGGACACCCTCGTGGTCGGGCGCGTGCTGGGCGGCAATGCGCTGGCGGCCATCGGCAGCTCCTATACGCTCATGACCTTTCTGACGTCGATTTTTCTGGGGCTGAGCATGGGCTCCGGCGCGCTTTTTTCCATCTACCAGGGAAAAGGCGACAAAGACGCTCTCAAATCCTCCATCTGCCACACCTTTTGCCTCACCCTGTCCGTGACCGTTCTTTTAAATATCGCGATATTCCTCCTGCTCGACCCGATACTTTCATTTCTGCGCGTTCCTGCGGAAGTCTGGGACGGGATGCGGCAGTACCTTGCAGTCATTTTTGCCGGTATCATCGCCACCTCCCTCTATAACTTTTTTTCCTGCCTTCTGCGCTCCCTCGGAAACTCTACGGTCCCGCTCGTCTTCCTCGCCGTGTCCGCCCTTTTGAACATCGCGCTGGACATCCTGTTTGTGGCGTATCTTCCTCTCGGCATCCGGGGCGCGGCATATGCTACCGTCATCGCCCAATATGTTTCCGGCGTTGGCATCCTGCTCTATGTAAGGCTGCGCTGCCCGGAATTTTTCCCTTCTCTGAAAAAAACCGCTTTCAGCAGGGGAATCTTAAAAGAGCTCGGGAATCTTTCCTTCCTCACCTGCCTGCAGCAGTCCGTCATGAATTTCGGCATCCTTCTCGTTCAGGGGCTCGTCAACAGCTTCGGCCCGACGGTCATGGCAGCCTTTGCCGCCGCTGTTAAGATAGATACCTTCGCCTATCTTCCGGTGCAGGATTTTGGAAACGCCTACTCCACCTTCGTCGCCCAGAATTACGGCGCCGGGGACCGGGACCGCATCCGGCGCGGCACAAAACAGTCGTTTCTTATCAGCTTCTGCTTCTGTATCGTCATTTCCGCCGTCGTATTTCTTTTTGCGGAGCCGCTCATGCAGCTTTTCATCAGTCCGAAAGAAACCGCTGTCATCGCCTCCGGCGTTCAGTATCTGCGTATCGAAGGAGCCCTCTACTGCGGGATAGGCTGTCTGTTTTTGCTCTACGGCTATTACCGCGCTGTAAAACGCGCCGAAATGTCCGTTATCCTCACAGTCATCTCCCTCGGTCTGCGCGTTGTGCTCGCCTATGCGCTGTCCGCCACTTTTTTACGGGAAATCGGCATCTGGCTCGCCATCCCCATCGGCTGGGTCATCGCAGACATTACCGGGCTTGTCTATATGAAGATACTGCAGCAAAAAGAGAGGGCATGACCCTCTCCTTTTTGTCTTTAAAACGTCACTTCCCCGTCATGATCCACCAGCGATGCGTTGGTCACATGCGGCAGCTTAACCAGACGCAGCATAAATCCTTCTGCATCCTTTATCCGCACTTCGACCGCCATATCCAGACGGTCGGACGCCATATTCCGGGATTTTACCTTGTATAAGGAACAGCTCTTTTCTATCTCCTCCATGACCGCCCGTTCATTTTCGCACGTATCGCAGCTTACAAGAAGGATTTGGGAAGCGTGCATCCGCGGCAGCCTGTTCGCAGCCACCACTATCACCGTCACCACCACGGACGCTATCACGGCTATCATGGAAAGCCCCGCACCGCAGATGATGCCCGCGCTTATCGCCCAGAACAGAAACACCAGGTCCATCGGGTCCTTGACCGCCGTCCTGAAACGGACGATGGACAATGCGCCGACCATTCCCAGCGAGATAACGATACTTGCCTGAATCGTCAGGATGATCGCCGCCGTGATGACCGCAATAGCCGGAAGCGCGATGTTAAAATTCAGATTATAAAACGAATCCCTCGAAATCAGACGATATACCATAAAGATATACCCCGAAACAAGCGTCACCACGACCATACAGCTCACCACCGACGTCACGGTCAGCGAAGACGATGCATAGCCCTGCAAAAACGACTGTTTAAAAATATCCGCAAAATTCATGCCCTTATCCCTCCGTATACATTGTATTTTCTGCACAGGCAGTATTTTGAAAAACTGATGCGCTGCAGAGAGCCCATCTGCAGCCCTTCTTTTATATATTCCGGGACAAAAGAATCCCACTTCACCTCAAGGATGCCTCCGCCCATTGGAAGGATCGGCCTGCCTCCGAGCCTTTCCTCTAAAAATCCGTTAAAATCACAGGATGATGTGATCTGCATATCAAATGTAACCCGCACGTTTCCATTCCGTTCCACGAAGGGATAACGCAGATATTCCACTATCACCGCCGGGCGCATGCACCGCTCCCGCATTCCCCGCAAAAGCTCCGACCGCCGCATCTTTTCGGCAGAGACGCCTTCACCTTCCCTGTCGGCATACATCCCATCCCCAAAAACGCCTTCTGAAAACAGTCCCTGTCCCGTCATCAGCCTCCGGCACAGCCCTTCTTCGATACGGCATGTACTCTTTAGGGTCATGCCGTTTTTCTTGCTTTTTCGTTCCAGCGATATCCGCTCCGCGCTTCCATCATATATCCTGATACGGTACTTATCCCGCACATCCACACCGTCTTCTGTTTCAAAATAGCAGGCGTCCTCCGGCGTATCGAAATAAAGGCTCCTCACCCGGTACGCCCCGTCCGCTCCCGCATGGAGATCCGGACGCATCAGCCCCCGCGCCCTTGCCAGAAGCTCCGCCATTTCCCGCGCGGTGCAGTAATATTTGTATTCATGCCTGTATTTCACGTTTTCATTCCTTTCCCGCCGTCGTTTCCATCAATACCGTACCGCTGCAGTCCACTTCCCCAAGCACGGCATACAAGTCCGTCATACATCCGTTTACCTCCACATGACGGTCTGCTTTTATCGCATATTTTCCTGCAATGACCTTGCAGATTCCGCCCTCCAGAACAACCATGTCCCGGGCATCTTCCGACCGGATACCGTTTCCCTCACACTCCACCTCCACATCGCTTCCGTAGAGTATCACACCATTGTTTCCCCGTATGCCGTCTCCTTTGGCTTTCACATAGACCGGGCTGCCGACGGTTTTTACTACGTCACGCGACCGGATCCCGTGCTCATGAAAGCCGAATACCGCCAGCCTGCCACTCCCGTTCAGCGTCAGATCCGCCTCCGAAAAAATACAGGCATCCGCTCCCTCTCTGCGATGCGCCGAATCCGAGAGCACATTGTAGGTTCCTTCCTTTGCCGTTATCACTGCCTTTTCCGCCTCCGCAATATAGATTGCCGGCCCTGCATCCGCCCGTATCTGTACCCCGTCCAAAATCAGATGTACCACCTCATCCTCATAGACATCCACCGTCACGCCGCCCTTTTCCAACGCGCCGCTCAGCACATAGGTCCCCGGGGACGTGATAAGTATCCCTTCCTCCGTCCTTTCATATCCGCTCCCGCTTTCCTCTCCAGAAAGCTCTATCCGGACCGCATCAGCAGCCTCCGTCCGGAAATCCAATTCCGTTATCTCATATTCCGCAGCGCCGTCTCCCTTTTCCGCCGCCGTCGCCGCCATCGTCCCGACCGGTTCCGACCACAGCTCCCCGCAGCCGCCCAGAAAGACCGCCAGCAGGAGCGACGCCGTACCTATCATTTTTTTCATAAGTATCCTCCGTAAAAAAGTGTGTGCACGATCGTATTTTTATATGATAATTCCTCAGCCGCTGCGTACAAACCGCGCATGCAGCCGGATACCTCCGTCACTAAGCGTCACATCCTGCGTACGCTCCCTGCCGGATGCCGCACCGCTCCAGCCCGCAAACTCCCATCCTTCCTCCGGCACCGCCGTCACCGTAAGCGGATAATCCGTATAGTAAAAACCGCTCCACGTCCGGCTGTCTCCTGTGGAAGCCGTATTTACCAGAACGCTCCCGCCCTCCGGCGAGGCGACCGTGACCGTAACCTTTTCCAGCGTGCCCGAAAGCCCCAGCTCCTGCGCCATGCACGGCACGATATAGTCAAAACGCTTTTTGAAAAATCCATCCATTCCGTCCAGATATCCGTCAAAATCCGCCTCGGAAAAGTCCTCCGCAAAAAAACGCTGATGACTGCGCGTCACCTGCGTCCGGTAGGTTTTGCGCCACTCCTCCAAAATCCCATGAACCCTTTCATACTCAAAACAGGTGTTGGCGATATCCATAAAGGAGAGGGCAAACCTCTTCCGGAACGTTTCATTTTTCATCAGAGAACGCATCAGCGGCTCATCCATCAATGACATCTCTGCATCCCACGGCTCGGAATTTTCAAACGTGTTATTATCCCATCCGGTCATGGAACCGTCCGTATCGAATATCATCCACCGCCAGCGTGCGTCTCCCTCTGCAGCGTTTTCCTGCCAGACAGTGCGCCACAGCGCCATATTCTGTCCAAATCCCAGGTCCATATTGTCGATATAGTGATTGATACAGTAAAAATCTATCAGGCTCTGCATATCTATCATGCTTTCCGCCAGCGCATAATTTTCAGGTACAGTCAGGTCATACTCTCCCAGAGAGAGCATCGCCTCATAAGCATCGGCTGCCTCCTCCCCTCCGATGTCCGCCGTTCCCGAATCTATCAGCCATACGTTATTTTTCCCGACGCCGAAATGATTTGTCAGGTACTCTTCCCCGTAGCGCTCCCGGATATTATAAACTCCCCAGTATTCCCCGTTTAAAAAGACGACGCACGGCCTGGATGCCTGCGTGGAAACGTCCCTGTCCGTCACGAGCGATTCCAGCATCGCGTCCATTATCTTGCTTTCGGCGTTATCACTCCCGCCGTTTCGGATTTTAATGCTGGAATATTCCATGCCGTCAAAAAACGGATACGGGAATACCGTATTTTCATCATAAATATCCCTGCCGTAGATGTTCATGGATTTCTGGGCTGCTCCCCGGGTGGACTGTCCCGATATCCTTATTCCGACGTCCTGCGTGAACTGATATGTGTGAGCCTCGTCAAAAAAAGAAATGGTCGCCTCCCGTTCCCACTCCTTCCCCTCATGGAACGCATTCGATGCCATATAGCGGTGATGCAGGCTGCCGTTTTCATCCGTAAAGCTGTCCAAAAGCTGTCCGCCCTGCAGACCTCCCAGCTCCTTATAGCGCTCCATTTCTGCCCCGTTCCCGTAAATCCCCCTGTCTGCGTCAAACAGGGCGTCCGGGTCCGCCGTCAGGGAAAGGACTGCCAGACCCTCATACTCCTTTTTCTGTGAAAATCCCACAAAATAGCTGGCGGTCCTTATCCTGCTGTATGTATCCTCCCTGGGGTCGTATGCGACAGCACGCACGACTGCCGCCTTATCCACTGCAAAGTCCGGCGTATACGGATTGGTCGGGGAAAGGTCTGTCCTCGCCGCATAAACGTTCGGTCTGCCGCTGACGTCCTCTATCCGGACAGGCCCTTCATATAAAATGGAATCTGCCGAAGGCTCGCTCCCGTCCAGCGTGTAATAGATATCCATCCCGCCTGGTGCCTCCATCGCAAGCTCAAAGCCCTCTTCATAAAAGCCGCTCTCTGCCGAAAATACCGGTGCTTCTCCTCTCCGTTCCGGCAGCGGCTCCCCTTCCTCATTCGCAAGTCCGGGCGTCGGCGTCATCCTGCACCAGTCTGCCTGTCCGTCCTTTCTGCGCGCGTAGCTCGTATCATAAGACAGCTCCGGCAGCTCGAGGCTGTCCAGTATCTCTCCGTTCCCATCGCTCAAAAAAAGGCTGTCCCCTTCCTTTGAAAGCTTAAAGCCCGCATGCAGCCCGTCAGAACCGGAATCGTCCAGCCATATCACCGTCCTTCCGCCCGCCGATATCCGGACCTTGTCCAGCGGGCTTTTTTTCAAATGCTTCTCGCTGTCCGACAGATACAGGCCGTCCAGAACGACCTCCCGCTCCGACGGGTTATACAGCTCCGCAAAATCCGGGTATCCTCCATCCTCATCCGCCAGCGCCGAAAAATTGCTGCTGCACACCTCATTGATGACCACATGGCTCGCCGCCGTCTCTTTTCGATATATTCCAGCCGCAAACCCGAAGGCAGCTGTCAGCCCGACAAGCGCCGCGCCCGCTGCCGCCATTCGTATCTTCCTGACGGATATATTCATCGTCCCCTCCATCCCGGACAGGCAACATGCCCTGTCCGCCTTATGTTGACTTTGAATTATATCCTTTATATATGTACTTTTCAATGCGTTTTTTCTGATTTTTTCATAATCATTTTCTAAATATTTACGGAATATCTGTTCATAATTTCGGGACGTTTTTACGTCAGAAATAAGTCGTTAAAAAATTTTTAATTTTTTTCAAAAAACCTATTGACTTTTCCCGCAATATTTAATATACTAATCAAGCAGTCGCGGAACAGCGGCTCACTGATACGGGGTCTTAGCTCAGCTGGGAGAGCATCTGCCTTACAAGCAGAGGGTCATAGGTTCGAGCCCTATAGGCCCCATATCAACCACCTTGGCGAGATAGCTCAGTTGGCTAGAGCATGCGGTTCATACCCGCAGTGTCGAGGGTTCAAATCCCCCTCTCGCTACTAAAAAGAATCAGCAGTTGCTGGTTCTTTTTTTGTTCTATAACATAAAACGTAGGGCGCCGGATGTCTTATAAGATATCCGGCGCCCTACGCCTTTTTTTCTATTAACACTGTCATTCTGCAGCGTTCCGAAGCTTTTCCAGCTGCCGCATCCACACCTCAAATTCCGCAAGGATGTCCTCTGCCGGAACCGCCCAGCATTTTCCGTATGTATCCCCTCCGGAAACACTCCCTATCCAGACGCCGTCCGCAGTATAGACACCTCCTCCGCTGGAACCGTAGGAAATCTCCGAAAGAAACTGCATCACATTCTGGGAAGGGTTATTTGGATATGTTACGCTGTACGCATCCAGCACTCCTGTCACATATTCCGCATTCGGACCGTCTGCCGAACTGACCGCTACAAGCATATCCCCTCTTTTGCCGCCCGCCTTCTGCGCGCTCATAATATCAGGAACGGAAATGGCTGCGAGCGTCTGCGCTGAAAGCCTGCTCTTTTCTATCACCGCAAAGCCGATATCCTTTGCTCTGTTCACATATGCCGCCTCCGCCGTATACATCGTACCATCTGCAAACGTCACCTCCGTGTGCGGATGCTTCAGGCAGTGCGCCGCCGTCGAAATATAGACCCAGTACCTATCCTCTGCCGCCACGACGCCGCTTCCCTCGCTCTCATGGATAAGGCCGAGCTCATCTGCATCACTGTAATTTATGAGCTGTACATTATACCCTGCCGTCAGCTCCCCTGCCGCATCTGTCGCTTCCTCCAGTGCCCGCGATACCTCCTGTATCTGTTCAAACGCTTTCCTTCTATGCTCGCTTACCGCCCCTGTTCCATAGGCCGGAGGTCTCTGTACTGTCATATCCCGTCCTGTATATTCCCTGGCATTCACCATCTCCGTATCCGCCCCGGCGAGCATAAATGCTGCAGCGCATACGAGCCAAAGCTTTTTCCACAAAATCTTTCTTTTTTTCATGTGTTCCTTCTTCTCTCTTTTTAAAACTTTTTCATATAATATGATGTTGGTGGGCAAAATCCCCCAACTACGATATCTATGGATTGTTTCGCGTTTCACGCTCCCACAATCCATCCCAATCTTCGGATATCGCGGAGCTTACGCTCCACTTTTATCCTCATATTGGGGCGGGTCAATAAGTCATAGAACCACTCCCGTGCAAGCACATCGTGTTTCATGACTTTTGCCCCTGATATCATAGTATAGCGTGCCGTTATCCATTGTACAAGATACCTCGAACAGAAGTTGAAAAATTTCATAATTCCGTTATACTTATGCTTATACATGGACTCCCGCCGGACGGCGCAATCTGTGCAAATCTATTGCAAATGAGGACTGTTTATGAATATCCAAAAAAAACGCCCCAAAACTGCCCTGCTCCCCTATGCGGTCATCTGGGTGCTCTTTTTCCTTTCCCTGCTCTGGGTCTTTTTCGTTCCCACCCGCCAGGAGGTATCTGTCGATTTCTATTTTAAACAATCCAGCCCTGCCCTGCAGTCCCAGATCTTCTGGGATAAAAACGGAGCGCTGTCCCCTGACGCCTGTGCCGACGGCATACGCGAAGGCAATATCGTCACCTTCTCCCTTCCGATTTCACCGGATGGACTAAAGATGCTGCGCATCGATCCTTCCAATACGGAAGAGGTCTACACCATTTCCCATGTGGGCTTTTTGCTCAATGGGGAATATTTCCTCACGATGCAGGCACAGCAGATTGCAGAACATTTTATTCCTGTAAACGCAACTTTATCCGTAAACGGAGAAGAACTGACTGTCACTCCGCAAAATACGGACAGCGGGCTTTTCCTTGACAGCGCCGAAGTAAACCGTGCATCCGTCGAGGCTTCTGCCGCCTTGCGTTCCCTGCAGGTCAGACAACGCTTTTTTACTGTCTTGTCCGGCTCTGTTTTGCTTTGCCTGTTCGTTTTTTTCCGCAAAGACATCCTCGCCTTTATACACGGACTCTTTACAAAGGATAAAAGCAGACGCTTTGACTGGTTTACGCTGATGGCTGTCGCCATTATGGGAGGCGCCTGCCTCGTCGTCTTTCTGACAGGTGCGTTCAGTGAACTCGGCCTGCATCCCGATGAGTGGGACGTCAAAGCGTGCCTCGATTACGGCATGACTCACTTTTTCCCGCCTCACATGCTCGACCCGGAGGTTGCCGGAACCTACAGCGGCTACGGATATACAAAGCTTGAAAATTACACCTGGTACTTTTTCCTCGCCGGGAAGGTTGCCCTGCTGTTTAAAACGCTCTTCTACGGCATCGCCTATTACCGGATACCGAACCTCATCCTCTTTGGCATCCTCGCTTTTCTTTTCGTCCGCAATGTGCGACACAAAAACTGGCTCATGGCGGCGTTCGGCATCTGCGTACAGGCATGGTATATTTTTTCCTATACGACGGCCGATGCGCTGGATTTCTTTTTGGGCTTCTGCATCGTATGGCTTTTAGCCGACGAAAGCAGCCTGCTCTACCGGACAGTCGACAGGCAAAAGCTTTCTCCGAAGGATATCCCCGCCTTTTTGCTGCTGGGCGTCCTCTTTGGAAATATCCTACTCGGAAAGCAGTGCTACTGGGCGATGCTGCCGCTCGTCTTTACCGTACTCCTGCTCCGTCTCATCTTTCAGAAGGACAAGGCTGCGCGCAGGGCGCTCTGGCGCAATTATTTCATCATCCTCGGCATCTTTTTTGCCACCTTCGCCTTCCGCGCCGCATTCGACGTGTTCCATTACGGCGCAGCCAAAGCGGCAGTCAAGGAGACTGCCGCCATCGAGCATGCGGACTATGACAAAAACCCGCTCACTCCCATCGAAGAACAAAACCGCTCCTGGCACATGTATGCAAAGGGCGACAGCATAATGGAAGTGTTCCGGGAAAATCCCGACTGGTTTTCCATGACCTACAAAAGCTTCTGCGGCCTGCTTCAGGACCACTCGACGGCATCATGGTATTACTGGTGCATGGGCGGTCTGTATCTCGCCCTCTTTGCAGGCGCTGCATTTTACTCCTTCCGCAAAGGCAGCACACTGTCGGACCGCATCATTTTTTCGACAGGCAGCCTTTTAATGGTCGTGGAGCTGCTCGCCTCCATTTTAAATTCATGGCTGATAGATTCGATGGCACAGGGACGCTACCTGCTGCCGGATATCCTTATCTTCGGATATCTCGTCAGCCGCGTGCCCGGGCTTACCCAAAAACGCTGGTACCGGGCGCTTCTGACCGCCGCCGGAGTGCTTTCCGTTGCCTACTTCGGTCTGCGCGGCATCCCGGAATTTTTCTGAAGAAAGGAAGTACTATGGTCACACAGGAGCAAATCCATTTAAACTATATCAAAAAAGAACCCCAGACCGGCAGCGACACCGGCATGCGCTACCGCCTTTCCAAAGGGAAAAATGACGACGGCGACTGCATCGATGCAGCTGTCTGGCCGGAGCCTTTCTGCTTTGTCAAAACCCCCGAAGACAAAAAAACCTTCCGGCAGTTTCCTCTGAACGAAGAAGGCTGCCAAAAGGCTGTCGAATGGCTCAACGAACAGCACAAGCGCTTCCAGCGGTAATTCCCGGAGGCGCTAGGGCGCACATTTTTTTGCATGCGCCTGTGCCGCCAGCGCAAACAAAAGGCTTACGAGCATCGGGAGATAGAAATTCGCGCCGCGCGAAAGCAGCATCGACGGAACGAGCGTTCCTCCCGTAAAAATCGTTCCAAATACCTTCGCATACATCAGCTCGCTAATCCCCTGCGCTCCCGGCACGGGCAGCATATCCACCGCGATATAAACGGCTGCCTGCAGGACAACGACCGTCGAGGCATCCGTCCCGGAAAGCCCCAGCCCCCGGTACACCACCCACGTCAGGACAAAGACCGTGCTCCTCTGCACAAAGGTCAGCACCATGACCAGGCAAAGCTTTCCCGGATGTTTTTTCAAAAAATCCACACCGTTCCGGTAGTTTTCCACAAATCCGGCCACTTTTTCCAAACGTTCTTTTTTCGGCTTCAAAATCCCACAGCGCACGCAGAAGCTCTCAACCCCCGCCGCAATGCAAAGCATCATCTCAGGAAACAGCATCACACACAATATCAATCCCACCAGAAGCGTATTCAAAAACATCCCGAGCACATAAAAGCTGAAATACCCGCCCATCTGCTCTTTTAGCAACCCGTATCCTCCCGCCCAGAGCGCTGCCCCGATACACACCAGTGCAAGCTTATAGCACAGCGCTGTCACCATCAGAGCAACTGTGGAATCTCCCAGACGGTTTCCATCCTTTTTCATATAATAAAGCTGCATCGGCTGTCCGCCGGACGCGGACGGCGTAATGCCCGAATAAAAAAATCCCACAAACGAATAGCCGATACATTTCAAAAGCCCGCTTTTTTGCCCCATCGTCCGCAGGAGTATCCTGAGCATGCCTCCCTCCAGACAGATGAATATGAGCCCCAGTCCCGCTGCCACCGCCATGCACAGCGGCTCCATCTCCCGCAGCGCCTGCCGGAGCGCTCCTGCATCCTGTCCTGCAAACACCGCCCGGAACGTCAGCGCCATCACCATTAAAAAAAACAGTACCTCCCACAGACGCTTTGATCCGCCTTTCTTTAACTCTTCCGAATCTTTTCCCATATCCCTGCCTCACCGATACAGCACGCCCGCAGGCGCAGTCCTCCAACTGCTGCTTCTTTGGTTCACCAGCTCTTCCAGCGTTCCCTCAAATACAAGCTCCCCGCGCAGGCTGTCCTTGCCCATCGCCTCATATACTTCCCTCGGCGTCACGAGTGAAAAATGCCTGTCCCACTCATACACTCCCGCTTCCTGCGTCACACAGGCAAGCCATGAAGAACAGGTATAATGATTTTTCTGGTAAAAAGCCTTTCCCGCCAGCAAAAACGGCAATCCCAGAATCGTGTAATGATAGCGTGTCCTGTTATGATACGCCCTTTCTGCTGCAAGTTTTAATTCATTTTTCTGTTCTTCTGTGCATCTAATCCTGCATATTTGATACCGTGCCGTCGGAAACTGATTCAAAATACGCCTCCGGTCCTCTTTTTCAAATCCTGCTATCAGCGGGATTTCCGGAAATCTTCTCCCTACGCTATACGCCTCTTCCAACCCACTGTCAAAGCCCAGCACCACATGCACATATCTCTGCCGTATCACCTTCCGTATCAAAAAAGCAAACAATCCCGGCGTATCCACAAATCCGATATAAATCTCAGCCATCCTTCCGCTCTCCTACTGAAACTGCCAGATCCGGCGCGCTGCCCTGTAACCTCCCACCGTAAGCCTGTCTCCAAGCTGCCCCGGCAGAACCGTCAACCCGCTGACAGTACGGCACCGGAGCATCCGGTAAAGTCTGCAGTCCCTCTCTTTTAAATCCCGCCACAGCTCATCGCGCTTTAATCGTCCCTCTTTTGTGCCCATTAAAAGCAGATGGATGGACGAAATAGCCATCATGATAGAAATATTTCTGCACAAATATTTAAAAAGCTTCGGATTTTCTACCTCCACCCGGCTCAGGTCACAACATCGGCTCACAAGCTTTGTCACCCTTATCTGCTGGTCGATGCGCCGTATCAGCACTTCTTCATTGACTGACTGGTCTTCCCGCCCCAGATAGTAGTGATACAGATCAATATCCATATAATAAATCCTTTTTACAAGCGGAAGCGGCTGATTCGCAAACAGATTGTCCACATAAAACGTATGCTCCGGCAGCTCCACGCCGCTGTCATATAAAATCCCCGTCCTGTATATCAGAGCATGCATCACAAGATACTGCTCCGGCCGGAATCGTCCGGTTTCTTCCCATCCGCACAGTTTCCCCTCCGGAAACACATTCCGGTAACGGACTGTTTTGCAGGTACGCTCCTCCAGATGATCATATACATAATTACATACGACCAGATCCGGCCTGTTTTCACAGCGGTTCCAGAAACGCAGCGCCGCCAGCAGCCTGTGATACGCCTCCTTATCCAGCCAGTCATCCGAATCCACCACCTTGAAATACATGCCGGACGCCAGCGCCATCCCTACGTTCACGCCGGAACCATGCCCGCCGTTTTCTTTATGGACGACCCGCACAATGTCCGGATACTGCGCCGCATATCCATCCGCTATCTCGCCCGTCCGGTCGGTGGAACCATCGTTCACCACGATGATCTCCACATCCTTCCCTCCCTCTAACAGGGAATCTATACATCTTTCCATATAGCTCTCGGAATTATAACAGGGAACCGTTATCGTCAGACATTTCCTTTTTTCTCCCATAAAAAAACCTCCCGTCACTGTTTTTATGTTCCTATCATAAAGAACATATCTAAACAGCCCCGGAAGGTTTTCCGAAATAATTTCTGAAAAAGTAATGATTTTTTTATAAAACCATTATCAATGTCCCTGCCCCTATCAGGATGCAGCCTATCAGCGATTTGACCGTAAACTTCTCGTGCAGGAATACAAACGCCATCACCAGCGTGATAACGACGCTGAGCTTATCGACCGGCACGACCTTTGACGCCTCTCCAATCTGGAGTGCCCTGTAATAGCATAGCCACGACGCCCCGGTTGCAAGCCCTGACAGTATCAGAAATACCCAGCTTTTCGTATCTATCTCCGAAATGCCCTTCTGCGTGTTCGTCAGAAAGACCATTCCCCATGCCATCACGAGCACGACAACTGTTCTTATCGCCGTTGCGAGATTGGAATTTACTCCATCTATCCCTATCTTCGCCAATATGGATGTGAGCGCCGCAAAAACCGCAGACAGCAGCGCAAAAACAAACCACATGATAAACGCCTCCTTTTTCCTATTCCCACTTGAATATCGCAATTCCTGCGACCGCCACAGCCAGCCCTATCACTCTGCGCCATTCCCACGGCTGACGCTCTGCTCCAAAAAGCCCGAACAGCTCTATCACATAAGCCGCCGCTATCTGCGCCACTACGATAAACAGCACTGCCTTTGCCGGTCCCAATGCATCCATGCTGCGAATAACAGTCCATGTTATCGCAGCTCCCATTACACCGCCCAACAGCATGTATTTCGGCTCCACCTTCCATATCGACAAAAGATTTGTCCTGTCCGTGATGCCCCATGCCGCCAGACAGACCAAAAGCGCTGAAAACTGTACGAACACATTCGCCGCCCAGATACTGGACGCCTTTGTCACCTGTGTATTGAACACTCCCTGCACACTCATCAGTACGCCTGACAAAACCGCTATCAAAAATCCGATCATTCTGACCCCCGTTCCGAAGCGCATGAGATAAAAAGCGCTCCCTGTTTTTGATTATGCCGGTTCCATCAGCTTTTATTCACGTCCGGAGCAGTTTTTTCCGCCACAGAGCTTTTAATCCATCGCTCCGTCCTCAAAGCCGCTTTCGGTTTCCTCGGGCAGCTCGATATATTCCGCTTCCGTATATTCCGCGCCCGTTACCTGCGTCATGATTTTTTCTGAAAGGCTCTTCAATACATCCGATACATTTTCCCCCTTCCATATTTTCGTACACGCCGCCTCCATCTGTATCCAGAAATTCGCCGTACTCATCAGCTTCGGCATCGGTACCGTGCTGCTGTACTCTTGCCAGAATGCCGCCATCTCCGCATTCTGCGACGCCGCACCCTGCAGCGCCGGGACATGTCCTGTCCGGTCATACAGCTTTGCCGCCCCTTCTGTTGCAAGCCATGAGGCAAATGCGTCCGCCTTATCGCGTTTTTTACTGTATCCGTTGACCGCGACCGCATTCGTCACGGAAATTCCTCTCGTACATACCGATTCGTCGATATCCGGCAGCGGCGCCACTCCGTATTCCCATGCAAAACTGCCGTCTGCTTTGGCTGCCTTTGCCCGTTCCAGGATATCCGTCGTCGCTATTGTAAAGACGAGCTTCCCGCTCAGAAAATCCTGAACAACCTGCTCATAGCTGGAAGTTTCTGCATCAATGGAAAAGAACTGGCTCAGGTCCTGATATGCCGTAAGCCCTTCCACCGCCTCCAGATTGTAAATATCTATCCGGGACGCATCGTCCCCGCAGCTCCCGCCTACATTGATGTAATTTCCCGCAAAAAAGTAATTATAAAAAAAATCTGACACATCCCATCTGAATACCGACTCGACTGTCTCCGGAGCATTATAGACGTCTGCAAATTCCTGAATCCCTTCTATCGTCTGCGGTATCAGAGAAGCCACATCCGTTCCCAGCTCCTGCGCCGCCTGTTCCAGATAGGTTTTATTATAGATGAGCGCGCTCGTCTCAAAATAGAGCGGATATGCCATTTTCTGTCCCTGATAGCTCACCGCATCCAAAGCCGTCTGCGGAAAAAAGTCCGTTGTCAGGACGCTGTCTTGGTCTTTTACTTCTGCCGCAAGGCCGGACAGATTTGCTTTTTCCAGACTGTCATTGCTCACGATATAAATATCGGGGGCATTTTCTGCCTCCAGAGAAGCCCTATTGACCTCTTCCAGATACTCCAGCCCGCTCTTTAACACCGGTATCACCTGAACGCCTCTGCTGTTCTGATAGTCTAACGCCACACTCGCCAGATAGTCCTCCAGCTTTTCATCCGTATACCAAAGCGTTAGCATCGGACGATGCAAAAGCCCGTTTCCGGCTGTCGTTCCCGGAACTGCCCGGCTTACCGCTGCCGCATATGCCATCGCTCCTATCGCCGCAAGGATGCCCGCAGCCGCAAGAAGTCTCTTCCTGATCGCCATAAATCACTCTCTCTTTCCTCCTGCGGGCATACGGCATCCTGCTCACTCCCCGGCACTCTCCTGCGCCAGACAGCTATCCAGTATCTTAGCCATCCTGTCGATGTCCTCCCGCTCTATCACCAGCGGCGGGACAAAGCGGATAATATCCGCGCCCGCATTGATCAAAATCATTCCTTTTTCCAGCGCCGCCGAAATGATGCCCCCTACCGGACGGTCAAATACCAGCCCCTGCATGAGCCCGCAGCCGCGCCGCTCTTTGATAAAATCATATTTTTCCACAAAGGCATCCAGCGTCTCCTCCAGATAGCCGGAAACCTCATTCACATGTTCTATTATATGATTTTGCTCAAATAAATCAAGCACTTTGGCGACCGCCGCACAGGCGAAGGGATTGCCGCCGTATGTCGTGCCGTGGTCTCCCGCCTTTAAGGAATTTTGCCCGACCTTCTCCGTCATCAAAAATGCTCCTACGGGAACACCGCAGCCCAACGCCTTCGCCGCCGTCATAATATCGGGCTTTACTCCGTATCTCTGCCATGCAAACCATGCCCCGGTACGCCCCATCCCGCACTGTATCTCGTCAAATATCAGCAGGATATCCTTTTCGTCACAAAGCGCCCGCAGGCTCTTTAAAAACTGTTCCGAAGCCGGATAGATCCCGCCCTCTCCCTGGACCGTTTCCAGAATGATGGCACAGGTTTTTTCATTGACACACGCCCTTACGCTCTCGATATCGTTCATATCCGCAAACCGGATATTTCCGATGCCCGGCTCGAATGCCTCCCGATAATGGGGATTTCCGGTCACGGACAGCGCGCCCATGGTCCGTCCATGGAAAGAGTGGTTCATCGCTATGATCTCATGGTCCGTGCGCCCGTCTTTTAAAAAGGCGTATTTGCGCGCCGCCTTTATCGCGCCCTCCACCGCCTCCGCGCCGCTGTTCGTAAAAAAGACGCGGTCCATGCCGGACACCTTTTTCAAATGCTTTGCCGCCTCCACCGCAGGCACATTGTAATAGTAGTTCGAGGTGTGGAGCAGCTTGTCTATCTGCCCCTTTAATGCGGCATTATACTCCTCATTGCCGTAGCCCAGCGCGAATACCGCGATACCCGCCGCAAAATCAAGATATTTTTTTCCTTCGATATCATACAGATATACGCCCTCGCCCCTGTCCAGCACGACCTGATACCGGTTATAAGTGTGCAAAAGAGCCTGCTCCGCTTCCTCTATATATCGTTTTGTCACTTCTCCCATAATGCCCTCCGTTTCCTACGCCTCTTCGCCGTCTCCTACGATAGCCGTCCCTATTCCATGGTCTGTAAAAATCTCGAGCAGCAGGCAGTGCGGGATACGTCCGTCCAAAATATGCACCCGGTTTACGCCGCCTCTGACCGCCGCCGTACAGTTCTGAAGCTTCGGCAGCATCCCGCCGCCGATGAACCCGTTTTCCAAAAGCTCCTCCGCACCGCTTGCCGTGATGCGTGAAATGAAGGAATCCTTATCAGAAAAATCCCGGTACAGCCCTTCCACGTCCGTCAGAAAAACGAGCTTATCCGCACCGACTGCACGCGCGACCGCACACGCTGCATCGTCTGCATTGATATTATAGGTCTGACAGTTTTCATCAAGACCAATCGGAGACACGATTGGCAGATAATCACTGTCTATGAGATCATATAACAGCTTCGGATTGACCTTTTTCACATCTCCCACAAAGCCAATGTCCTGTCCGTCCGGATATTTTTTCTCTACCTGCAAAAGGCCGCCGTCCTTGCCGCTGATGCCGACTGCGGATACGCCCAGCTCCTCTACCATCGAAACGAGCTTTTTATTCACGCTTCCCAGCACCATCTCCGCTATCTCCATTGTCTCTTCATCCGTTACGCGCAGACCGTTGATAAATTCCGGCTTTTTTCCGACCTTTTCAACCCACCTGCTGATAGCCTTTCCGCCGCCGTGTACAATGATGGGCTTAAAGCCTACAAGCTTTAAAAGCGTCACATCCTTTATCACATTTTTCTCCAGCTCCTCATCGCTCATGGCGCTGCCGCCGTATTTAACCACGATTATCTTTCTGTTAAACTGCTGGATATAAGGGAGCGCTTCGATAAGCACCTCCGCTTTTTTTCTTATCTGCTCCATTTCCGGTTTTTCCATTTTTCTTTTCCCTCTCATATCTGTGCTGCAATGCGCGGTCTTTCTGAAACTCTTTTCCTATCCTCAGCTGCGGTAATCCGCGTTTATCTTCACATAATCGTACGTCAGGTCGCAGCCCCACGCCGTCGCTTCTGCGTCTCCCATCTTCATATCCACGAGAGCAGTCACCTCAGAGCTGGATAAAATCCGTTCCGCTTCCTCTTCACTGTAATCAGCTGCCGTCCCATCCTTAAAAATGAGGATTTTCCCGGCGCTGCTTTCCAGATACAGCTCTATCTTCTCCGGATCAAATGCCGCACCGGAATAGCCAAGCGCGCACAAAATCCTTCCCCAGTTCGCATCATGCCCGAAAACAGCCGCCTTTGTCAGGCTCGAGGTGATAACGGATTTTGCCAGCGTCCTCGCGTTTTCCAACGTGTCAGCATGAATAATCTTTGCCTCAAATAACGCGGTCGCTCCCTCTCCGTCTCCCGCTATCTTTTTTGCCAGCGCTTCGTTTACAAAATGGAGCGCCTCCGCAAAAATCTGATATTCTTCATTTTTCTCCGTTATCTCTGTATTTCCCGCCTCGCCGTTTGCCAGCACAAGCAGTGTATCGTTCGTAGAAGTATCGCCATCCACCGATATCATGTTAAAGGTCGCCTTTACGTCCTCGCTGAGCGCCTCCTGCAAAAGCTTTTGGGAAATATTCACATCCGTCGTCACAAACGCCAGCATTGTGCACATATTCGGATGTATCATGCCAGAGCCCTTGCACATACCTCCGACAGTCACTTCTTTTCCTCCAAGCTTCACTCTTACAGCCACCTGCTTGTTCCTGGTATCCGTTGTCATAATAGCCTTAGCCGCCTCTGTTCCCGCTTCCTCCGATTCTGAAAGTTCCTTTGCGAGCATGCGCACGCCTCCTGTCAGCTTTTCGACCGGAAGCTGCATCCCTATCACCCCTGTAGAACAAATCAGCACATTTTCCAGCGTTATCTCCAGAGCATCCGCCGCTTCCTGAGCCGTCTCCCGACAATATTCGTATCCCAGCTTCCCGGTACATGCGTTCGCAATGCCCGAGTTTATAACAACCGCATGTGTATCGCCCCTGCTCTCCACGATTTTTTTATCCCAGAGCACCGGGGCTGCCTTTACCACATTTGACGTAAAGACCCCTGCTGTCTTACACGGCGTTTTGCTGTAGATCATCGCCATATCTTTTCTGTTTTTATATTTTATCCCTGCCTCTGCTGCTGCCGCGCAAAATCCCTTTGCCGCGGTCACTCCGCCTGTTATTTTTTCCATGGCTTCCTCCGTTCTTCACGCATTGAAATTCTCTATATTTTCCCGGTTCAATACAAAATCATAATAATTCAGGTCTTCCCGCTTTGTCCAGCCTACCTCGCGCCAGAATGCGTTTCCGATGTCATTTTTGGTAAAAGCTATCAGGGAGACCTTATTGATGCCTTCCCTCTGGAGCGCCTTCATGCATTCCGTCACCATGGCGCGCCCGATGCCATGCATCCGGTAGTCTTCATGCACGCACACATGATACAGGCACCCGCGCCTCCCGTCATGTCCGCACAAAATAGCTCCCACTATTTTCCCATCCGCCTTTGCCGTCACGCTGATTCCGGGATTTCTCTTCAGAAACCGCTCCACACCATCTCTGGAATCATCGATGGTCCGAATCGAAAAACCCCGTATCGTCATCCAGAGGTCATGCACCTGCTCATAATCCTCCAAAACCATCGGACAGACCATAAACGGGCTGTCAAGATATGCGCCAAGCTCTTTTTTCCATGCCTCTGTGAGCCGTTCCACAGACCATGCCGCATTCGCGGGCGACGTGGACGGAAGCTTTCCCGCCTTTTGGCCGCAGGCTCTCTCACAATATCTATGATACATCTCCCACGATTTTGCCCCGTTGCAGAACACCGCCCTGATATCCGTCTTTGCCAAAAGCCCTGCGATATCGTTCGGTACCGCGTCCCGGATAGAGCTGTCCGACGAGCCCTCTATCCGGCAGGACGCAATAGAGTCCCATACCGCGATACCATGCTTCAGCAAAAAAGCCCGCTTCTCCTCCACTGTTACCGGAACATCGCTGCCCGTTATCCCTGCCGCGACCTTCCAGAAACGGTTCTGGGGATGCCCGTAATAAAAATGATTTTCTCTCGATTTCACCGACGGAAAGCTCCCCAATATCAGGATTCGGGAATTTTCATCGTAAACCGGCTCAAAAGGATGCACTATCGTGTCCATTGTTACCGCCTTTCTTCATTAAAGCGCTGCCTCAGTCAAGTTCTAACATTGTATCATACAACTTTTTGCCGTAAATGCAAGCGCATGGGAAAATTTTCTGCCCTCACGGGAACATCGGCACCAGCTCCAGCCCCTCGTTCTCCTTTTCCCCGAACATCAGGTTCATATTCTGCACTGCCTGTCCTGCCGCGCCCTTTACCAGATTGTCCATCGCGCCCATCATGATCACGCGCTTCGTCCGGGCATCGACCTGGACGTTCACGTCCACATAATTGCTGCCCTCGACCCATTTTGTTTCCGGGCACACCCCGGGAGCCAGAAGACGGATAAACTTTTCATTATGATAATATTTTTCATAGGCGGCCCGTATCTGCGCTTCATCCGGCAGCCCGAAGCTTCCGTCCGGTCTCTGCACTTCTTTTAAAGAAGCGTATGCCGTCACCAGTATCCCCCGGTTCATCGGCACGAGATGAGGCGTAAAGCTCAGCGTTACCGGACATCCGGCCGCGTACGAAAGCTGTTCCTCTATCTCCGGCGTATGGCGGTGCGATGCCACCCCATATGCCTTGATATTCTCATTTACTTCACAATAGAGATTCTGCAGCTTGGCTCCCCGTCCCGCTCCGGACGTTCCGCTTTTTGCATCTATGATGAGCGTGGAAACGTCTATGAGCCCTTCTGCCGCCAGCGGGAATACTGATGTAATAGAGCAGGTCGGATAACAGCCCGGATTGGCAACGAGCCGCGCCGTTTTTATCTGTTCCCTGTTCCTCTCGCACAGCCCGTAAACCGCTTCCTTTATAAAATGAGGGGAGCTATGCCTGATACCATACCATTTTTCATATGTATCCACATCCTTGATACGAAAATCCGCGCTCAAATCGATAACCTTGGTCTGCGCCAAAATCTCCTCATCCAGAACCGATGCCAGAAACCCCTGAGGCGTCGCCGTAAAGATCACATCCACCTGCTTTGCCAGTTCTTTTAGATTATCGTCTTTGCACACATCATCTACTATCCGGAACATATTCCGATATACGTCCGCATACCGCTCATCAATATAACTGCGGGAGCCATACCATTTTATCTCTGCGTTTTTATGCCCTGTCAGGATACGGACCAGCTCTCCTCCTGCATAGCCCGTCGCACCGATAATCCCTGCTCTTATCATATCTTCCTCTTTCTGCCGCGCAGACGGCGTTCTTATAATGAAAGCATTTTCCCGCCCTCTCCGGGCGTGTTCTTTCGCTTTGCATAATAATACTGCATAATTGCATATTATTCAAGTATTTTATGATTAAAATTTGTTTTTATGAATAATTTGTTTAATTTTTGCATAAATTTGCACTTGATTTTTTATAAAGACGGGTGTATAGTAAACCTGTCGGACGGATACGGCAGCCCGCCTGTCCCTATCCTGACACATCTTTTTAAAAAATGCAAATAGTACTCCCGGCAATCCGAGGAGCATGCAGGTAAGGAGTTTTATTATGAAAGAGAAAGTTATCTTAGCGTATTCCGGCGGTCTGGACACCACGGCTATCATCCCGTGGCTGAAGGAAAATTTCGATTATGAAGTAATCTGTGTCTGCATCGACTGCGGACAGGAGGAGGAACTGGACGGTCTCGAGGAAAGAGCAATTTCCTGCGGCGCTTCCAAATTATACATTCTGGACGTAACAGACGAATTCTGCGATAAATATGTCGTTCCCTGCGTACAGGCACACGCAGTCTATGAAAATAAATATCTGCTCGGTACTTCCATGGCACGTCCGCTCATTGCCAAGAAGCTCGTCGAAATAGCCCGTAAGGAAGGAGCCTCCGCTATCTGCCACGGCGCTACCGGAAAGGGTAACGACCAGATCCGTTTTGAACTGGGCATCAAAGCGCTCGCTCCCGACTTAAAGATAATCGCTGCATGGAGAAACGATAAATGGACACTGGATTCCCGTGAATCCGAAATCGAATACTGCAAGGCGCACGGCATCGACCTGCCGTTTTCCGCAGATTCCAGCTACAGCCGCGACCGTAACCTGTGGCATATCAGCCACGAAGGGCTCGAACTGGAAGATCCGGCAAACGAACCAAACTATAAGCATCTCCTTGTTCTTGGCTGTACCCCGGAAGAGGCTCCTGACCAGCCCGAATATGTCACAATGACCTTTGAAAAAGGTATTCCCACGAGTGTCAACGGCAAGCAGATGAAGGTTTCCGACATCATCCGCACCTTAAATGCGCTGGGCGGCAAGCACGGCGTCGGCATCGTGGACATCGTTGAAAACCGTGTTGTCGGCATGAAATCCCGCGGTGTGTATGAGACTCCCGGCGGAACCATTCTCATGGAGGCTCATCAGCAGCTCGAAGAGCTCATTCTCGACCGCGATACTTATGCCGCTAAAATCGACATGGGAAATAAACTCGCCCAGATTGTATACGAAGGCAAATGGTTCACTCCTCTGCGCGAAGCGGTTCAGGCATTCATTGAAAAAACGCAGGAATATGTGACCGGCGAAGTAAAGTTCAAGCTCTACAAGGGCAATATCATCAAGGCCGGAACAACTTCTCCCTACTCTCTTTATAATGAAAGCATCGCTTCCTTTACGACCGGCGACCTGTATGACCACCACGATGCGGAAGGATTCATCAATCTGTTCGGTCTTTCCTGCAAGGTGCGCGCCATGAAAATGCAGGAAGCAGAGGCTTCCAGCCAAAACTGATCTCTGTATCATCAAAGAATCTGTCTTATACAATCTTTTATATCCTGTCCAAAAATCCCGCCGGTCTGAAGACCTGCGGGATTTTCTGTTTTTTTAGATGAAACCGACAGAATTCTGTGATACAATAAAGAATAAGCAGAATTTACAGAGGTTATTTTTATATGGATGTTATACTTATCCTGGCGCTTTATGCCGTTATCGTAAATATTGCAGGCTTTGCCGCGATGGGAATAGACAAAAGCAGGGCGCGCCGCAAAGCATGGCGCATTCCCGAATCCACTCTTTTCCTTATTGCGTTCATCGGAGGCAGCATCGGAAGTATCGCAGGGATGTACTTTTTCCGCCATAAAACGCTGCATCTTTCTTTTGTATGGGGTATGCCGGCCATTTTAATCGTACAGGTCATTGCCCTCTACTATCTCCTGTTCCACTCATCGCTTTCCTTTGCGATCCTTTGACAGGAGCCCTTTATCATATAACAGTTCAGGAGGTATCATTATGCACTTGGCAGTTTGTGACGACCATTTAGTAGATCGAAAACAGATGGAGCGTCTTTTAGGACGCGAATCCGACCGCCGTATCCATACGACCGGAGTTTTGTATATCGACTCTTTCGGCAGCGAAGAATCCATTCTTTCCACTCCAATGATTTATGATGCGATTTTCATGGATATGACCGAAGACGGCTGCGATGCGGTCGAGCTCGCCAATACCCTAAGAGCAGATGGTACCCTCGTCCCTATCGTTTTTTGCTGTGACAAGGTAGACTACCGGAAATCAACAAAGCTCCCGGACAATGTTCTTTTTCTGGACAAACCAATCCATGTGGATGAGCTTTCCGATATGATAAGCCAGCTTCTTACCATCAAAAATAATCAGGTCAAAAAGCTGGAATTCCGAAACCGCACCGACACCTTTTATCTGGAAGAAGATGAGATCATGTGCGCGTGGCCGGATACGGAACGTGAAGTCCGCCTCCATCTTTTCAACGGTGAAGAGCGTCTGACCGATATGAACATTGAAACCTTCTGCGGTAATATGAAAGACTGCGACAGCTTTATCCAGCTCGTCAACCGTACTGTCCTGAATATGCTTTATATCAAGGAAATTTCCTTTTTCAAGGTAACGATGCTGGACGGCAAATCGTTCCGCCTCTCCTTCGGAGAATCCGGCCCACTTCAAAAAGCTGTTGCAAAATACAAAAAGGATATGGCAAACAATTAAATCTCCTGCCAAGTCGCCCCCACCCGTAAAACGGGTGGCTCGGGACGCGGGCTCTAAGCCCGCC
>Cobain_p2__coassemble_513_pt1 | contig 83530 bp, 81 predicted proteins | sample Cobain_p2__metabat2_high_PE_012 | metagenome-assembled genome bin Cobain_p2 | reverse complement strand
CGTTTCTCTGTTGAGAAACTCCAACGTACTCAACAGGGTCTATCCGACCCACAAAAAAACGGCTGTCCTCTTACAGACAGCCGCCTTTACTATGTTTTACACGTTATGCTTCCTGTGTTCCCTCTGCCGCTTCTTCCGTTTCTTCCACGGCAACGTTGTGAGCTCTCGTCACAGCCACAACAATCGCTTCCGGATCGGTTGTCAGCTCAATCCCCTCAGCAGATGCAATCGGCAAATCTTTTACAAGGACAGCATCACCGATCTTCATGTCGCCCACATCAATCTCAACCTTGTCAACCAATGCGTCCGGAAGCGCCTGAAATGCGATTTCCGCAAGCCGCTGCTGCAGGATACCTTCTATAATCTTCTCATGATTCAACAAAACGATTTCTGCTACAGAATGTACTTTCTCACCGCTTACCAGCGCCTGAAAATCAATTTCTGTCACCTGATTCTTCATCGAATCGTAATCTATTTCCTTGATCAGAACATTGTAGTTCTTTCCGTCTGCCTCCAGCATCAGCCTGCTGCCCTTATTACAGGTTTTCAGCAGACGTTCCACATCACGGGCGCAGATTTTCAGCGGAATCGAACCTTCTATTTCCCGTCCGAACACATTGCCTGTCACATAGCCTTCTCTTCTGAGTCTTTTTGCCTTTACGCTCATGTCCCTTGTTTCAGCTTTTAAAGTATTCATTTATCTTTTCCTCCAAAAAAACTGATTGCTTAGCGGACCTGATCTTTTCATGGGTCTTGTTAAGTATCATTAATCTGTTACATTTACATTGTAACACTTATAATATATATTACAAGGAGAAAAATGTGAAAACTTTGTGAAGCCGGGCACAAAAGCTCATAACATTGGGGGGTTTTATCGTAATGCCAAAATCATTAGCACTGCATCAATATGCCTTGCCCCAGTAAACCATCTTTTTCGCAGGCTTTCCGCAGCATACGCACACATCCGAAAGCTCTTCCTGCTCAAACGGCATGCAGCGGCTCGTTGCTGCAAACTGCTCCTTTATCTTATCCTCGCACTCCTGGCAGCCGCACCACATCGCCTTTACAAATCCGGGCGTATTGGTAAGGATAGCACCCATCTCTTCCATGTTCTTTGCGATATAAGTATGTGCCTCTCTGTGTGCCCGCGCTCTTTCCAGCATATCCTTCTGTATTGTCTCCAGAAGCTCTCCGACCTTTGCTTCCACCTCGTCCAGAGCGCACTCTATCTTTTCACCCGTATCGCGGCGTGCCAGCATGCATTTGCCTGCCTCAATGTCCTTCGGACCAATCTCCACACGAACCGGGATGCCGCGCATCTCTGCTTCTGCAAATTTCCAGCCGGGGCTCTTATCAGTATCATCCACCTTCACGCGGAAGTTAGACAGACGGTCTTTTAACTCGTTTGCCTTATCCATAACGCCTTCCTTGCGCTGCTGGATAGGAACTATCACAACCTGTGTGGGCGCTACTCTGGGAGGCAGAACCAGGCCGGAATTGTCGCCGTGAACCATGATGATAGCGCCGATCAGACGGGTGGTTACACCCCATGATGTCTGATGTACATATTTTAACTTATTGTCTCTGTCTGTATACTGAATGCCGAACGCTTTTGCAAAGCCGTCGCCGAAGTTGTGGCTCGTACCGGACTGCAGTGCCTTGCCGTCGTGCATCAGTGCCTCTATCGTATAGGTTGCTTCCGCACCTGCGAATTTCTCCTTATCGGTCTTGCGGCCCTTTACAACCGGGATAGCCAAAACCTCTTCACAGAAATCAGCGTAAGTGTTGAGCATCTGTATCGTGCGCTCCTCCGCTTCCTCTGCTGTCGCGTGAGCCGTATGACCTTCCTGCCACAAAAATTCTCTGGAACGCAGGAAAGGACGGGTCTCCTTTTCCCATCTTACCACGTTGCACCACTGATTATATACCTTAGGCAGATCGCGATAGGACTGAATATCGTTTTTATAAAAATCACAGAACAGAGTCTCGGATGTCGGACGTACACAAAGTCTCTCCTGCAAAGGCTGAAGTCCGCCATGCGTTACCCACGCCACTTCCGGTGCAAAGCCTTCCACATGATCCTTCTCTTTTTCCAGAAGGCTTTCCGGAATGAACAAAGGCATGTATACATTCTGTACTCCCGTTGCCTTAAATCTGTCGTCCAGCTGCTTCTGAAGAAGCTCCCAGATAGCATAGCCCGCAGGCTTTATCGCCATACATCCCTTTACGCTCGTATAACCGATCAGTTCCGCTTTCAGCACAACGTCGGTATACCACTGCGCGAAATCCTCTTCCATGGAGGTTATCTGTTCCACCATTTTTTTGTCTGCCATATCGCTTTCTCCTTTTGAAAATGAAATAAAAAAAATACCCTGATCCCGAAAGGGACCGGATATCCGGCGGTACCACCCAAATTAACGCATATGCGCCCACTCATCCTCCCGTTAACGCCGGAATTACGCTGCCTTATTAGGGCAGACGCTCCAAGGACCGGTTCAAAACGCGCTGCACGGATGCTCCCACCTGCCGCACCCTCTCTGGGCTGCCAACGCCGCTCTTACTATTCCTCTTCTTTGCTGTCTTGTATTGATGATATGGGAATTTTTTGCGTTTGTCAACCGTTTCCCGCGCAAAAAACTGGTTTTTCCGGTCAGGATGCGGTAAAATACGTGCGTGTACAACGCCGCAGGCAAAGCCCCGGCCATGAAAGCAGTATACATATGAAAGAAAGGAACGTTATGAACTCACATCCCCGTAATTTTTTACTCCGAATCCTGAAAAAGGAACCCGTGCTCGCCGTATCGGCAGTCTGCATGCTCTTCTCCATGCTCTTCGTACCGCCGACAGCCGCATATGCCGATTACATCGATTTCCGCGTGCTCGCGCTGCTCTTTTGCCTTATGGCGGTCGTCGCCGGGCTGCAACGCTGCAACTTTTTCACGCGCATGGCACAGCTTCTCCTCACCGGCAAAAAAAGACGGCGTCCGTTATTCCTGACGCTCATCCTGCTGCCCTTTTTTGTCTCCATGCTCGTCACGAACGATGTCGCGCTCATCACATTTGTTCCTTTCGCGATACTCATCCTTGAGCTGACCGGTCAGCAAAAATATCTCGTCTTTATCGTCGTGATGCAGACCGTCGCCGCCAACCTCGGAAGCATGGCAACTCCCGTCGGGAATCCGCAGAACCTCTATCTGTATTCCCGCTTCGGTCTGTCAGCCGGCTCCTTTTTCAAAACCGTCCTGCCGTTTGCGCTCCTTGCGCTCATCCTGACAGCCGCCAGCGTACTGTTCTGCCCTGACAGGGAATTTATCATTTCTTTTCCCGGCATGGATGAAACCCGTCCTTCTTCCGAGCCCTTTCCGGAGAAAAAAAGGCTGCTCCTCTATCTTTGCCTGTTTGCCCTTTGCCTGCTTTCGGTTTTTCATCTGCTCCCGTATCCGATACTGTTCTTTATCGTCTGTACAGCGCTTTTGTTTGCGGACCGCAGCCTGTACCGGGCGCTGGATTACGGCCTGCTGGCTACCTTTGTCTGCTTTTTTGTCTTCGCAGGAAATATCGGAGCCATTCCTGCGGTCAGAAGCTTTTTGCAGGAGCTTCTCGCTTCCCGACCGCTCATCACCTCCGCGCTCGCCAGCCAGGTCATCAGCAACGTACCCGCCGCCGTCCTTCTGTCCGGCTTCACGGACGACTGGAGGGCGCTGCTCCTCGGCACCGACATCGGCGGCCTCGGGACGCCCATCGCCTCCCTCGCCAGCCTGATCTCTTTCCGGCTTTATATGAAGACCAAAAACGCCTCCGCGCCAGCCTTTCTTTTCCTTTTCACGCTCGTAAATGCTGCCGGACTTCTTCTGTTTCTAACAGCAGCCCGTCTGACCGGAATCCGGTAGGCTTCATTCAAAACGCTTTATCCGCATGACTGCAGCAGGTCAACGACGGGCAAACCGCACCACCCTGCGGAATGCCCGTCCGCTCATAAGGAGCAACAGAACAGATAACTTTGCCGTACTCTTTTATCTTTGATACAATCACAAAATCTCCCCCTCCGTCCCGAACTCTCCTCTACGACGTCCCTGCCAGGTCAAGTCCGTAATTGCAGCCCTGTGTCGAAAATAACCAATGCTGCAATGCTGTACAGTATATCATACTGTATGAAATTCTGAATATTTTTTCCTGAACGATGCAAAATCCAGCCCAAACGTACAGTCTGATCTGGACTGTCTCCTCTTAACTTTTCCGGCGGCTTCCCGCTCTTTTCCTGCCATTTTTCCTTTTACCGGGCTTCATCTCTTTTTTCCTGCCGGACATCATCAGCAGCACTGCCGTCCACAGAACCATGAAAAAGATCCCTGCCGCCGCCAGCAAAGGATTCGGCGGCGTTGTTGTCCCCGCATATCCGCTCATGTCAAACCCAGCTAAGATAAGCGCCGCAGAAAACGGATAGATACTGGCAAGGACACCGCCTTTGAAAAACATCATACTGTATCCTAAGAAAAACGCCAGAATGGAACCGCCCAGATATGCCCCCCGAATCTGCCCGAATATCAATATCAGAGGCATGCAGACCAGACAGGTCAGCAGCGCCGCTGTCACTATCTGCATACCGCCATGCAAGACCACTTCCCCGGTCAGCCCCGGCAGGCCGACCGCCAGCCCTGTGAGCAGGGTGACGCCAACGCTGTAGATTCCCAGCAGAGCCGTGAGCATGACGGTCAAAAGCAGCTTGACCCCCAGAAGCTTCGGCATGGAAACAGGAATCGTCATGATGTTTTTCAGCGTATCATGAGCGGATTCCCTGTCGATGAGCCAGCCGCCTATCATCACCAGCGAAATCGGGAAAAACATCTGGGTATTGCCCCATACGACATTTTCAAAAAGCGTTTGAAAGTTATAGTCCGGATTCCGATATTCCTCCTCGACTATCAGCTGGCTCCCGTACTGGACTATCGGACAGAGCGCCAGCGCCACCAGCCCCACCAGAAGTATCTGGCACCGGCGCAGCTTCAGCAATTCTGATTTTAATAATTTCCGCATATTCATCCCCCTTAAATCTCCCGCCGCCGGTAAACCATCGCTATCAGCGCAAGAAATACAGCGGCTTCCGCAAATGCCACGCCGAACACCTGTATATCATTCAAAAAATACGGGCTTATCCGTTCCAGCAGCCCTGCCAGCTCTTCGCTGACGCTGCTATAATCATAAAACTGGAATGTCCAGCGAAACGCCAGCGGCCCCGGAAGCAGCGTTCCTGCGTTCAGACCAAAGGGCTGTGTCAGAAAAGCATCGTTGTTAGTGAGAAGATAATTCAAAATGGTATAAAAAAAGGTTATCACGACCGACACGATATAGTTTTTATCAAGAAGCACGACTACCAAAACACAGGGGAGCGCGCCGACCCACATTATTACGCCCTCTCCTATCCCTACCTGAAACAATTTCCAGAACCCCACCGGATTCCATCCCTGAAACAGCAGGACCGCCAGGTTTACCACCGCACCGACCGCCATAAAGCCAATGGCAAACAGCAGTAAGACCAGCATCTTGGATATCACCAGCTTTGTTCTGTCTACCGGTATGGTGACAAGATTTTTCAATGTGTCGTTGTCCAGCTCCTCAAACAGCAGGTTGGAAGCCAGTATCACAAGAAGCGGCATCAAAAGGAGATATGCGCTGAGCTGGAACAGACCCGCCATCAGATTGTTCGTAGCGTCCACATCCGTAGTCGCATCCGCCAGAAAAAAAGCATAACCCAGCGGGAGCAGGGCGGAGAGCAGCATGGAGACAAAGACCAGCGGTTTGCGCTTCAATTTTAAAAATTCGCATTTTATCAGTTTAAGCAATCCCCTCGCCTCCCGTCACACGCTTGAAATAATCTTCAAGGCTTTCTTCACAGGTATGCGCCTCCGACACTTCCAGTCCGTTTTCCACAAATGCCGTTACAATCTTTCCGACAGGCAGGTCAAGGTTATGCAGGCGCATATTACGGTCGTCCTGAATGGAAAAATGTTTTTCATGGAAGCTGCATTCCAGTATCCTTGCCGCCTGCGCGGTATCCGAAAGCGTAAAATGGATATGCCTGCTGCTTTTTTGCTCCAGCCCGGCGAGGCTTTCTTCCTCCAGCAATACGCCGTGGTCGATTATCCCGATATCGTCAGCCAGCAGGGAAATCTCCGAAAGGATATGGCTGGAGATGAGTATCGTTTTTCCCTTTGCGTCGCAGAGCTCCCGGATAAAGGAACGCACCTCCGCGATGCCGATAGGGTCGAGCCCGTTTATCGGTTCGTCCAAAATCAGAAGCTCCGGGTCGTGCATAACGGCGAGCGCTATCGCAAGCCGCTGCTTCATGCCAAGGGAATACTGGGAAAACAGCTTTTTATCTTTATACGGCAGCCCTACCAGCTCCAGGGCATCTTTCACGGCATGGCCATTCGGCACGCCCCGCAGAGCGGCGAAGATGCGCAGATTCTCTGTCCCGGTCAGATTGGGATAAAATCCGGGGGACTCTATCAGGCTGCCGATACGGGGCAGCAGCTTCTTTTCATTCCCCGTCAAAGGCTCTCCCCACAGCCTGACCTCTCCGGAGGTCGGCTTTGTCAGGCCCAGCAGCATTTTCATCGTCGTCGTTTTTCCGGCTCCGTTTCTCCCCAGCAGACCGTATATCCTCCCTCGCTTCACATGGATATTCAAATCCGCCACGCTCTTTTGGGGGCCATATCGCTTCGTCAGATTTTTTGTCTCAATGATGCAGTTTGTGTTCATGTCCTAATCTCCATTCCGGATAACGCTCCGGTGCAAATAGCCGTGTAAAAAACGCCCCGTCAGGGTCATTTTTTATATCATCTCCTGTTTCATGAGATATCCTACCACATCAACCTTGCATTAACCTTACCGCATCCTTGCATTAACCTTGCGATCGTCCAGCGGGAAAATCAAAGTAAACGCCGTTCCTTTTCCCGGCTGGCTTTCAGCCGTTATACTGCCGCCCATCTTTTCTGCAAGCTGATGCACAATCGAGAGTCCGAGACCGCTTCCTTTTTCAGACCGCCCCTTATCGCATTTATAAAGCCGTTCAAAAATATGCTTCAAATCTTCCTTTTCAATGCCCACACCGTTATCTGCCAACAGCAGCTTCATATTTCCCCCCTGCTTTGACAGGGATATCTCTATCCTGTCCGCATGGCTGTGAGCTATCACATTTTGAATGATGTTGTTCAGTATCCTCATATAGCCGTCCGTATCGAGCCTTACCCGGACAGGCTGCTCGGGGATATCGATGCTGTAATCGAGCTGCCTGTCCTCAAAAACAGGTATCCAGTCTATCAGGATATTTCTCGTCAGCTCTGCCGCTTCAACAGATTCCGGCTCCAGCGCAAACTCATTGGAATTTAACTTGAACCAGTCGAATAAAACGTCGATATACTCTTTCAGCTCGTGTGCTTTCCGGCGCGCCGTTTCGATATAATCCTCCCGCTCCTTTCCCGCCACTATCCCCTTATGCGCGGCGTCGAGATACCCGAGCAGGGTGGTGAGGGGCGTCCTCACATCATGGGAAAGGCTCGTCATGAGCTGGCGGTTGGTCTCCTCTGCCTGCCGTACAACGGAAAGCCTGTTTTCATAGGATACGACGATTTCATTTATCTCATAGGCAATAGGCGCTGTCAGCTCATTTGCTGCGGATAAAATGCGCCGATTGCCGTTTCCGTTTTTCACATCGTTCAAAGCGCCTGCCATTTCCGCTATTTGTTTCTTTACCCGCCGGATACGGAAAAAAGAAGTCAGCACAGCCAGAACAGCGCTCGCCGCAGACAGGACGACTATTATCTCCATATCTGCTATACCTCCTTATTAAAACGGTAGCCTATCCCCTTTATCGTCTGGATATATTTCGGACTCGAAGGGTCTGCCTCTAATTTTTTGCGGAGCCTGCTGATGACCGCCATGATATTGCTGTCATCATAAAAATATTCTTCTCCCCACACGTTTTCATATATCTGCTGTTTTGTCAAAATCTTCCCCTGATTCCCTGCAAAATACAAAAGCAGGTCAAATTCCTTAGGCGGCAGTTCAAACGTGCCGTTTTCCGTAGTGACCGAACGCTCTTCAAGGTCTATCTGCAGTCCGTCAAATTCAAACCGCCCTGCCTCGCCCTCCTGCCGGGCAAAGCGGGTATAGCGCCGTATCAGGGAAACGATACGGGCGAGCAGCTCGTCCATATCAAAGGGCTTTGTCAGATAATCGTCCGCCCCTGCCCGCAGCCCTCTCACCTTGGAAATGCTGTCATTTTTGGATGTGAACATCAGTATCGGCAGATTGCTTTGCTTTCTTATCTCCTCCAGCGTTTCAAAGCCATCCATACCGGGCATCATAACGTCCAGTATCACAAGCTGATATTCCTTTTCTTTTAATTTTTTCAGCCCTTCCCTTCCGGTACTGCAGCAATCAGCTTCTATGTTTTCCGACAATACGCTCCGCTTGAGCAGAGCGCACAGCTCCCTATCATCGTCTATTATCAAAATTTTATTCATGGCGCAGTCCCTCCCTTGTTTCATTGTGCCGTCGCCGGTCTTTCTCTATACTGCGTAATACACCTCCGCAGGGTACATTATAATTCTCCCCCGCGAACAACTCAAGCGCCTGTCGGCTTAAAAAAAAGACGCCTCCATGTATCCATGGAAGCGCCTCCTGGTGACCCGATAAGCCGTCTCGAAAAGTACAGCGGCATTCGATGTTCCCGGTCAGTTCTTTTTGTTTTCCACAGCTTCGCGTACCTCAGCGGGAACTGTAGGCTCGTGCAGCATAATGATATACTTTTTATTCACCGCATTCTTGACCGAATGCTCCGCAATCTCTTTTACCACCTGAGCCAGCTTGTTCTGTTTCTTCATCTCTCTTCTCCTTTTCATCTGCAGTATTATATTTATTCCCTTTACAGGGAAGAATACTGAGCGTTTCCACCACAGCCGCCATAACGATGGCTCCCTTCCACGACATATGCGGAACGGCTGCAAAACACCCCCAGAGCAGCATCCCGCACAGCACGGATTTCCATTTCCGTTTCTTCCTTTCACTTTCAGAAAAATATCCGTCTTTTCCGGTCTCTCCCGGAGCCTTTGCCATCAATACCAAAATACAGCCTGTCCATATGAATATCATCATTCCTGCCGGAATCCTGACGAGTATCCACTCCCCCGCCAGCCCGGTCAGGCAAATGAACACCATAGCCGCCGTACATCTGCCCGCCGTCCTGCAGTGTACTCCGCCCGCCCAGCACCGCAGTCCGCAAAACGCTGCCAAAAAGACTGCAAACTCTACAGTCCTTCCGAGGACAGCCCCTGTCCCCAAAATAATCAGCAGCTTAAATATACCGTCTAAAAATATCTCCATTCCATATTCTGTTACCTGCCGCTCCTGCTCAGACAGCTTTAATTTTTTCTGATTCCATACAGAAATCTGATATGCCAGTCTCTTCATCTCTTGTACCTCTTTATCATTTTACCATCCTGTTATGCAATCTGAACATTTTTTCCCAAACGTCGATATTTTTTTCCCCAACGCATCCTTATAGTGTTCTTTTTTACGGTTTTTCATCTAATTCCCCTTCTTTTTTGTCTTTCCAAAATATGCTATCATATTCCGGAACAGGGGGAATGTTTTATGAATTTCAATGTCTATATTTGTCAGCTCATCAGCACTGTCGCTTTTATCCTTACATGCAGTTTTATCCTTTTTCCAGCCCGACGCAAAGTTTATGAATTTCTTCTTTATGGCTACATTGCCTTCTGCTGCCTGATTCTTGCGCCCTTTGTCGGTCAGTTGGGAACACCGGTCATTCTGCTCGGCTCCTCCGTCATATTACTCGTTTTCAGTCCCGCCAACCGATTTTACAATCTCATTTTCTTTCAGGCGATATGGTTTTGGAGCTTATTGACAGACTATGCCCTGACCATCCCTTTGAGCATAGCGGGATATGGATTTTCCGATATGCGCTCCTCTCTGATGATGAACCTCCTCTTCTCCCTCCTCCACGCCCTTCTGTGCGTCCTTCCCTGCTATTTTCTCGGCAGACGTCTGCGCCGCAGCCGCCTGTTTTCCGACGGCGACATCATCCCGGACAAGATTCAGAAGCTCCTGTTCACAGATGTCACCATCTGCTCCTGCATTTTCCTGTTCAATATCTTTTTCGGAAGCCTCAATAATTACCCGACGGAAATCCTCTTATTCAACGGCGTGCTCATCCTTTCCTTTTCCGCTGCGAATTTTATCATTTTTCTGATACTCTACCGCACGCTTCAGGAAAACAAGCGGCTCGAGCTTCGCACGCAGGAACAGGAAAAGCTCACAGAATATATGATCCAGCTCGAAAATCATTATCAGGAGATACGACGTTATAAACATGATTATATGAACATCTTGTCCACCATTAACGGTTATCTTCAGGAGGGAGACCTCGAAAAGCTGAAAAACTATTTTGACCTGCGCCTCGGCTCCGTCAATCGTCTCATGTTCAATAACGACGCGACCATCGCAAAACTCGCTCTCATCCGTGCTCTGGAAATAAAAGGACTTCTTTATACCAAGCTCATTCAGGCTATGAATCTTGACTTGAACGTATCTCTGGAGCTGACACAGGAATTCTTCCATTTCCCTGTAAATATGCTTACCCTAACCCGAATCCTCGGCATCTTTCTGGATAACGCCATGGAAGCTGCCGTACTCACAAAGGAACGCCGTTTCCACATCGCTATCCTTCAAAAAGACCAAAAGATAATCTTTCATATTGAAAATTCCACCCTGCCACTGCCACAGCCCCTCGAATGCCTGATGAAAGAGGGTTTTACCACAAAAGAAAATCACAGCGGCATCGGGCTTTCCACCGTTTCCATGCTTTTGGACTCCATCCCCGAAATTTCTCGCAGGATGCTCTGTGAGAACGGTCTTATGAAACAAATACTTGTCATACCCGCAAAGGAGAAAAACACATGATACCGATTTATTTATGTGAAGATGATAAAAATCAGCTCGACCTGCTCGCCTCAACAATAGAAAAATATATTTTCATTCAAGGCTACGATATGGAAATCGTGTGCCGGGCTGCTTCCCCGCACGCTCTTCTTTCCGCTCTCGCCCCCAAGGCTGAGACCGCAGTCTATTTTCTTGATATTCAGCTTGGCTCTGACATGGATGGTATCGAACTTGCCGCCAAAATCCGAAAAAACGACCCGAGAGCGTTCATCATTTTTACGACCACCCATTCCGAAATGGCGATGACCACCTTCCGCTATCAGGTAGAACCTCTTGATTTTCTGGTCAAGGATGATCCTCAGTATACCTTCCAGATACTTCACTGTCTGAAAAATATCATTGAAAAAAGCTCTGTTCCCGCCCCCGACATCCGGCTGCACCTGCATCTGCCCGATCAGGATCTGTTCCTTCCGGTCAGCGAAATCCTCTATATCCAGTCTACTGCGGCGCACCGTATCACAATCCATACCGTAAACGGCATCTATCAGTGCGGCGGTTCCCTTAACGAAACGATGTCCCGCCTCGACGACAGCTTTTTTCTCTGCCACAAATCCGTTCTCGTAAATACCCGGCATATCCGTTCTATTTTCCGGCGTCCCTGTTATATCGAACTGGACGGCGGTGCGACATGTCCCTGTGCCCAGCGGCGTTTTAAACAGCTTCAGAAACTCATGGAGACTCCCTGACGTCCCCTTGCCCCATCTCTATAATCCCTTCTTTCAAAAGGACTGCATAAAGCGGTCCTAAAAAAATGCCCGCAATCCCAAACAGCTTTACTCCTGCGTATACTGAAAACAGCATCGCGACCGGATACATCCCCGTCTGTTTTCCCAAAAGCTTTGGCTCCAGATATTCCCTGACTATCACACAGGCTGCATACGATACGGCTATGATCAATGACTTCCCAATATTTCCCAGTATAAGCTGCCACACTGCGGCCGGAATGAGCACAATTCCTGTTCCTATAAAAGGCAGCGCATCTAAAATCCCCGCCGCTATCCCTATCCACACCCCATTTTTTACCCGGGCAACCACAAGCCCTGCCGCCGCAGTCAGAGATATCGCCGCTATTATCACCATCTGCGCCTTCAGATATCCTCCTATCAAAGAAATCGTCCGTTCCCCATACCGCCAGACGCTTTTTCCAACATCCGTTTTCTGCACCTTTAATGCTATCTCCGGATAATCCTTACACAAAAGCACAGATGATATCACCCATATTCCGACAAATCCCAGCACTGATGCCAGCGAACGGCACCATTCCACCGACTGTCCCACCGCCTTCGGAAACGCTTCCTTCCTTAGCTGTCCTGCCAGCATATCCCATTTTTCAAGAAATCTCCGTTCTATTTCCTCTGCCGGGACTCCCATATGCTCTTCCAGAAAATCACAGCAGCCCTTCATCACTCCATCCGCCCGCTCCAGTACGAGCGCCGCCCCGTCCCCAAGCTTCGCCGCATGGAGCGTCCCCCACGAAAAGCACGCGCAGACCACCGCGACCACAAGCCCCGCCCCCAAAACAAACATCCCCGCCAGAAAAATCTCCCTGCGGATATGAAATTTTTCATGAACGCGCTCCAGCATCGGCTCGCACGCATACACGACCGCAAACGCCAACAAAAAAGGCGCCGCCAGAGGGAGCGCATATCGGAATGCCAGCAGAAGCGCTGCTGCAAACAACGCTACTTTCAAAATATTTTTCCATTTTTTCTCAAAAAAATCACCCATACCGCCCCTCCTTTTGTAAGAGGTAGTATGGGTAATTCTTTTTCTTCTATGTGGTCTTTACCATATCATTTTCTGCCGTTTTCTGGCGGTTTCTCACGGAATTTTCCGCCATTCCCAATATCAGGAATAAAAACGGCGTACAGCACACCTGCTGATAACAGAAAAAATCATGCGCCCCGTAAACGAGCGCCGCCAGCAGCCCTGCCAGAGCAAACGGCGCAAGCCTCCGGGCCTTAAAGAAACGCACGCACGCCGCCGCAAAAACAGCCGCAAACGCCGCCAGCCCTATAAGCCCCATGCAGAACAGCACGTTTAAAAATTCATTGTGCGCGTTCGTCAGCATCTGGTCGTGTCCGAAATAACGGTTCAGCTCCCGCGTCAGCTCTCCGTCCGCATAACAATACATCGAAAAGCTGTCCGGTCCCACGCCCACAAGCTTTTTAAGCAGAGGAAATCCCCCAAATGTCTCCATTGTAAATTTCCACGAAAAGCCCCGGGAATTCCCCCAATACCGGTCGAACAAAAGATATTGATTCGTACTGGAAAATCCGAACCACTGCTTCAAAAGCCCCGTCGTATTCGCCCACACTGTAAATACATAGCCGACAATCCCTGCTCCCGTCAGGATACATGCTCCCCTGCGCCACAGCCCAGCGCTTTTGATTTCCGTTTTTCCTTCATGTGCCTGTCTGTAAAATAACAGCACAATATATGCAATACATGTCAGTAAAAATAATACCCATACCGTCGTGCTCTGCGAAAAAAAGACCGAAAGCCCGTCCAGCTGCACTGCGTTTTCAGGAAATAGTATCTGCAATATCCCTATCAGCTTAAAACTCCCGAACATCAAAAGCAGCAGCTCAAAAAAGCGCTCCAGCCGGTCAAGGCTGCCGCATGACACTATAAACACTCCCAAAAACAAAAATGCCGTCGCCGCAAACGCACTGTCACTATTCTGTGTCACGATCGTACTAAAGCCCAGCATACAATATATTCCCAGCGCTATCCTCCATACCCCGCTTTCCGCCAGCAAAAATACGACTATACCAAGCACCAGTACCGTACACACATAGCTCGAATACCAGGATGCCTGCCCGATCGTCGATAAAAACATACGCTGGGTTTTTTCTCCCAGCCCCTCGTACATCCCCAGAGGGTCAATAGAAAACCGATGCAGGATACCCAGAAAAAACACCGCTCCGGAAGCCAGAAAATGTCCCGCAAATATAATCTTTTTCCGGGGGAAATACCTCGATGTCAAAAAATATATCAGCCCGAAAACAAGCTGCGTCCGAAGCCCCATCATCCAGCCGTCCACTCCTGTCCATGCGCCGGACTTATCCGCCGCAAACAGCCACGATACACATGCCGACAAAGTATACGCCGCCACCGCCATATCCAGACAGCTCAATTTCCTGCGCTCTTTTGCTTTTCCGTCCATCCTGTCCAACAGCGCTGCCGCTCCAGCCGGTATCAGACAGACGGCGCTCACGATAAGGAAAAAGTCAAATTTACTCTGCCCCAGCTTTGCATAGCGGTCCTTCATATAGAACGGAAACACCGTCAGCATCAGAAACACCCACAGCCCTGTCAGCCCCGAAGCGATTTTATACTTATTAAATGGAAAGTTTTTCCGTAAGCTCATATTCAACTCTTTTCCCTGTAGACGGATGTATAAAAGAAAGCTTCGCCGCCTGAAGCTGTATCTGGCATATTCCCATCTCCCGAGACACTCTGCGGCTTTCCTCGTTGCCATATTTTGCATCTCCCAAAAGAGGCATCCCGGCATTCGCCATCTGCACCCTTATCTGATGATGGCGCCCCGTATCCAGGTTCACCTCCACGAGCGCACAGCTTCCCTGCCGTCCGAGACAGCGGTATTCCAGACGCGCCTCCTTTGCGTCCGCTTCCGACGGTTCTGCTATCCTCGCACCGCCGCCCGGCAGTTTTATCATATAATCTTTTAAGACTACGGATTCATTTTCCGGCAGTACCGCCCCTGCCTCCGCATATACCTTCGCCCGGTATATCTTTTCGAGCCGGCGTTGTGCCACCTGCCCGCTCAGGGCTGCCGCCGCCCGCTGATTTTTTGCAAAGACCAAAAGCCCCGAAACCGGCTGGTCCAGCCGATGGATCACCCCAAGATAGACCGGCTGCTTTTTCCCGGGAATCCCGCAGCGCACACTCGCTCCTGCTCCCGAAACGCTCACAACACTCCTGCCTTCCTTTGACAGATGATTTTTCAGTTCGCTGACCATGTCCGGCTCAGATATCCTGCCGCTCTGTACCGCCAAGCCGGCAGGCTTGTTACAAACGAGTATATCCCCGTCCTCATAAATGATTTCAGTCCTCAATCTATTCTCCTCCATCCTTTTGCCTGTTCCCATCATAAGCGAACCGTCCCGTCCTGTCAATCAACAAGACTTTCGCGCTGAAATACCGGCATCTAAAATACGCAGGCGGCTGCACCCGAAAGCGCCGCCGCCTGTATCAATTTCATATTCACACCTTGAAACGGTATCCCACGCCCCATATCGTCTCGATATACTGGGGATTTGCCGTATCCACTTCTATCTTCTCGCGTATCTTCTTGATATGCACCGTTACCGTTGCGATGTCACCGATCGATTCCATATCCCAGATTTCCCGGAACAGTTCCTCCTTTGTGAATACATGGTTCGGATTCTCCGCAAGAAATGTCAGAAGGTCAAATTCCTTCGTTGTAAACGCCTTCTCTTCTCCGTTTATCCAGACGCGCCTTGCCGTCTTGTCAATCTTTAACCCCCGTATCTCAATGATGTCATTCGCTTTCTGATGGCTGCTTGTCAGTCTCTCATAACGTGCCATATGCGCCTTCACGCGCGCTACCAGCTCACTCGGTGAAAAAGGCTTCGTCATATAATCATCTGCCCCGAGCCCCAGCCCTCTTATCTTGTCGATATCATCCTTCTTGGCGCTGACCATCAGGATAGGCACGTTCTTCTCATCACGGACACGACGGCACACCTCAAAACCGTCCATTCCCGGAAGCATCAGATCCAGAACTATCAGGTCAAAATCCTCCTGCAGCGCACGCAGCAACCCTCTGTCTCCGGTATTCTCGATATCGACCTCGAAACCGCTCAGCTCCAGATAATCCTTTTCAAGGTCCGCAATAGCAACCTCATCTTCAATGATTAGTATTCTGCTCATCAGTATTTGCCTCCCTGTATTTACGGATCACGAAATGAAGACATGTCCCTTCACCCTCCTTACTGGTTGCCCAGATATAGCCGCCGTGATCCTCTATGATTTTTTTCACAATGGACAGGCCGATGCCGCTTCCGCCCTTCATCGAATTGCGGGATGCATCCGTGCGGTAAAAACGTTCGAAGATGTTGCCCAAATCCTTTGCCGCAATGCCCTTGCCGTTATCCTCTATCTCCACACGGATAGAATCCACCTCGTCAAGGAGCCGGATGTCTATCACACCCTTTGCCTTGTCCATATATTTAATGCTGTTGCCGATAATATTGTTGATGACTTTTTTAAGCTGCTCAGGGTCGGCGATGATACGCGTTTCCTGATCGACCAGATTGGAATAATTCAGCTGAATATCCTTGGATTCCAAATCCAGTCCCACGTCCTCCACACAATCTTCAAAAAACTCCGCCACATTTATCCTGTGAAAATTATATGGAATCCGGTTATTGTCGATACTGGAATAATATGTCAGCTCATTGATAAGCCTGTCCATATCGTTCGCCTTCGTATATATCGTGCGAAGATATTTGTCACGACGCTCCGGCGTATCCGCCACCCCGTCAATGATACCTTCCACATATCCTTTTATCGCAGTAATAGGCGTCTTTAAGTCATGGGTGATATTGCTGATAAGTTCCCGATTCTGCTTTTCATTCTGAAGCTTCTCCTCCGTGGATTCCTTCAGCCTAAGACGCATATCCTCATAATTGCGGTACAGCTCTCCTATCTCATTGTCGTCCTCCGATTCAAGGATATAATCAAAATTGCCCTCCGCAATCTTCTGCATCGCCAGATTGAGCCTGTTGATAGGTGAAAAAACGCCCTTATGTATCCACTGCGTCAAGACCATGCTCGTGAGCACCAGAATAAATATTATCGCCAGAAACATATCCATCAGGAACGTCTTGGATATCACGCTCGTGATACGCGTCACAATAAATACGCTTCCCTCGGAGCCGTCTGAAAAACGAAAATCCACCTGCTTTACCAGCTTACGCAGGTCATTAAAGTAAAATGCCGAATCCGCCCGTTCGCTGTCCTGTCCGTATACCGGAAGACGATTCCATATCTTCTGCGCCGCTTCCCTGTTCCCTGCATAAAATATGCCGTCATCCTTACGTACAATAACATAAGAAGAATATTCAGAAGCCTCTTCATTCAGCTTATCCAGATAAGAACTGTCCTCCAGACACGCCTCGTCATCCCTCGATGCATTCAGTATCTTGTCAAACAGTTCGTCCGTAGCTCCGCTGAAACCGTCTATGGTGTCCGACATCATCGTATAATCACTCAGTCCCAATCCGTAGCTCGGCTCATCCGTATGGACCATGACCGCCCCTATCATAATAAATGCGACCAGCGACAAAAGCACCGGCAGCAAAATGATAGTCAAAAAAGTTATCGCCAGTTTTGTTTTGAATTTCATGCTCATCTCCCCATTTATGATACCAGTATATCATAATCCCCGCTTCCTTTATATTAAATGAGCGGAATATATTTCTAAAAAAATTCTAAAGTGCTTTTTTCAAAAAAACTATCAAAAACCTGTTGACATTTTTCTCTTTCTCTGCTATGATTCAATCATGATAACAGTAATCGTTATTGTTTAGAGAGGAGATGAGGTACAGATGCCGGCCTTGAAATACAGCCGCCAAAGGGAGGCTATCAAGAACTTCCTTATGACGCGCCGTGATCACCCGACCGCAGATGTCGTTTACCACTCTCTGCGAACTGAATTCCCCAACATCAGCCTCGGTACCGTATATCGGAATCTGACGCTGTTAGCTGACCTGGGAGAGATTTCCCGGCTCAGGCTCGGGGATGGCGTCGATCACTTCGATGCCGATACAAGCCGTCATTATCATTTTGTCTGTAACAGATGTCATTCCGTATCGGATCTTGACCTCGACCTCCCGGATGCATTTGATGTACTCCACGGGACAGACAGATACGGCAACCGGGTCGAAGGGCACGTCTCGTATTTTTATGGAACCTGCAGTTGCTGCAGCAAAGCTGTTTCCAGCTGACTACAGGAAGATAAGCGAACTTCCCACCGCACTGGTGAGGACTTTTTAAAACGAAAGGAGATTTTTACTATGAAAAAATTTGTATGTTCTGTATGTGGTTATGTTTATGAAGGTGAGGCTGCTCCTGCAGAGTGCCCCGTATGTCATGTTCCTGCTTCCAAGTTCATCGAGCAGACTGATGAGAGAAGCTGGGCTGCTGAGCATGTTGTAGGCGTTGCACAGGGCGCTCCTGAAGATATCATCGCTGACCTGAGAGCAAACTTCGAGGGCGAGTGCTCTGAAGTTGGTATGTACCTGGCTATGGCTAGAGTTGCTCATAGAGAAGGTTATCCTGAAATCGGTCTGTACTGGGAGAAGGCTGCTTATGAAGAAGCTGAGCACGCTTCCAAGTTTGCTGAGCTGCTGGGCGAAGTTGTTACCAACTCCACAAAGAAGAACCTCGAGATGAGAGTAGAGGCTGAGAACGGCGCTACCGCTGGTAAGACCGATCTGGCTAAGAGAGCAAAAGCTCTGAATCTGGATGCTATCCATGACACCGTTCATGAGATGGCTCGCGACGAGGCTCGTCACGGCAAAGCATTTGAGGGTCTGCTGAAGAGATACTTCGGCTAAGAAGAACCCTTCTGAATCACGGTTTTTAAAAGAGGAGCAGGATTTTTCCCTGCCCCTCTTTTTTGTATACAAAAAATATGCAAAAACAAATTCTGACGGAGACTTCTCCGCATTTACCGAATATTTATCTTTTCTTTCGCTGCCCTTACGCTCTCCGCGTACTTTTCATCCACCTGTTCCAGCAGATATCTGGGCGAAAGAAACGCCGCATCATGAAGCTGCTCCAGCGCATCCCGCTGCTGCCGGGTCATCCCGGACGGCACGACCACACGGGTCTGCCACACCGACACGCACCCTGTAAATTCTATCATCCAAAACAGCGGCTCCATACTCCTCTCCATTTTCCCATGTAAAATTGCCTGATCATACCCCGCTATCTCAACAAGTCTGCCGATATGGGACGGAAGCGGTTCCTCCACATTCCCATTCGGCAATATCAGACATTCGCAGTTATCCTCATCCTCCCGATGCTTATGTATAAATTCCAATGCCGTCATGGCTGCCCCTCCTTCAGTCGCAAGTTCATTTTATAAAGCTGTTCTCAGAATATCAAACACTTCTCTATTTGTAAATAAACAGTTTTTAACCGCCGTCTTAAACTTTTTGTTCCGGTAAAATATCTATACTTCTGAAAACACCTAATCCATAAACGCAAAGGAGATTTAACCATGAGAAAAAAATATATGTTTTCAGCAGCCCTTTTTGCAGCCGCTATGCTTTCTGCATCTGCCTGCGGTACCCAGACGCCTGCCCCTGAAAGCGTTCCCACAGAGACTTCCGTCATTATCGAAACTGCAGATACAAACGCTCCGGATGCCGCCGAAACCTCTGACGCCGACCGCTCTGAACAATCTTCTATCTCCGGCACAATAGATGAGATAAAAGATTTCATGTTCATCCTGACAACTGATGACGGCGTTTCTTATGTGCTCAGCTTCGATTCCGAAAAGCCTCAGGGACTTGACAGTGTCGCTGCCGGCGATAAAGTAACCGTTACTTATACTGGCGTTCTGAGCGACGTAGATGCCTTTACCGGCACCATTATTTCCGTCGAAAAGGCAGGGTGAGCTTTTTTTACCCGTCCGGCTTTTATATCCGGTCAGGTCTTCTTCATGTTGGACCGCTGTGCGCTGCAGCTATAACAAATCAATATCGTTACGAAAATCTTAAAAAACTCTTTCTGCATTTTTCACTTTTATCTGGTAGGGTAGATAAAATACATCATATAGACCGCCGCAGTCCCTGCGGCATGGAGGATAAAACGATATGCTTTCTCTTTTTATAGATGCAGCGTCCGGCGCCCTCGCCGTCCTGCCTTTTCTTATCATACTGGAAATCGTCGCCCGCAGGCTGATCCCATTCCTTCCGCTCAGACATCTGGTCGGTGAAGGAATGCTCAGCTTCCTTCTCGCCGCCCTTTTATCCGTTGCGCAGGTTCCCGGATTTTACGAATTTTACGCTGACCTCCGATTCAATCTGACGCCCTTTTCCCAGATTCCCCTGCACCCGCTCTGGTATGCGCTGTATTTTCTGTTTTTTTCTGCGCTCGGTGCAATGCTCCCCCTGCTCTTTTCCTTCTTTCAGAAAATGAGCGTCTGTCTCCTGTATGGTCTGGGAGTTGCCCTGCTCATTGAGCTCCTGCGTATCTTCACACTCCATACCTCAGGCGTGGATGCCCTTATCATCGCTGCAGCAGGAGCTTTTTTCGGATATGCCCTTTTTCGACTCATCCGCAGACTGTTCCCCACCTTCTGCTCCTCATGCCTTTTGACAGCCGACTGTCTTAGCATCCATCCCTCCCTTAAATGGGAATCTGCCATGATAACACTTTCCGCGCTCGGAAGCGCCCTGCTTTTTGCGCCGCTCATCCGCGAAACAGCCGGTGCGCTGTTTCTGTGAGCATACTGCATAATGTAAGTAACTGCGTTCACATAAGCCGTGCTCTCATCCTTTTTCTTTGATACACCATATCAAAAACGGATGTACAATCCTATATTGCCAAAAAATAAAAGAAGAACCCGGAAAACGGCTTAAATCGCCGACCTCCGGGTTCTGTCTTTTATTCCATAATCCTTTTGATATCCAAATCCCCTCTTATATCATTCGTTCAGGCATCATATTACACTTCTGCCCGCTTCAAAATTCCGACTCCTATCGGATGAGGTCCCGTGTGTACGCCTATCGTCGCTCCTATCTGATAAATACCTATCTCCTCGATACCCAGTCTCTCCTTTACCAGATCCTTGAGCATCTCCCGAAAAGCAACAGCCTCCTCACGGTCATATCCGAATCCGATGCAGAAACTGTATTCCCCCGGCTTCGCACCGACCTCGTCCATATATTTTTCCGCCATCTCCACAACCTTCTGCATGGATTTCTGACGGCTTCTTGCGATGCCGGAATTGAATATCTCGCCCTCCTTCAGTGTGATGAGCGGCTTTATCTTCAGCGCACCGGCTGCAATTCCTTTAAGCTTTCCTATTCTTCCGCCATGTCTCAGATAATCAATACTTCCGATCGTAAAGAATATACGCCCTGTTTCTCGTATCGGGAGAAGCGCCTCCACGACCTTTTCATAAGAAAGCCCCATATCGCGCAGTCTGCATGCTTCCAGTACAAACATCCCCTGTAAAACCGTATTAAAAGTACAGTCCATTATCGTAAGCTTTGCATCAGGATATTCTTCCAGTATCATATCCTTTGCGGTTACAGCCGACTGCATTGAACCGCTGAATTTCTTCGTAATACAAATACAGAGCATCGGGATACCCTGCTCGGCATATTTCTTAAATACCTCATAATAATCGTGCACCGACGGCATCGACGTCTTGGGAAATACATTCGGATGGTCTACCATTTCCTGGTAAAACTCCCGTACCCCCATCTCTTTCATCTCTTTCTTATACGTCTCACTGTCAAACGAAACATAAAAAGGCACTACTTCTATATTTTTCTCCTTTGTCAGTTCCTCAGGCAGATCCAGAGAACCGTCGCTTATGATGCGTACATTTTCCTGCATGATAACACCTCTCGCTTCATCCGGTTTTAAAAACTACTTTTCACAGTGTTTTTATATTATCACACAAAATCCGGTATGTATAGAGTGTGAGAAGTTTTTATTTTAAAAATCCGTTCACGATCTGAGCTTCTGCTTCTTCCTCTGTAAGCCCCAGCGTCATCAGCTTGATGATCTGTTCGCCCGCTATCTTTCCTATCGCTGCCTCATGTATCAGTGCGGCGTCAATATTGTTGGCTGTCAGCTCCGGAATTGCTTCTATCCGTGCCTCATCCATAATGATCGCATCACATTCCGTATGACCGGCACAGCGCGTATTTCCGTTCAGACGCGAAATAAAGACCTGATGGGATTTATCCTTTGCAACCGATCTGGAAACGAGATTAGCGCTGGATCCCTCGCCGTTTAAGTTAACTACAAAACTGCTTTCCGCCTCCTGCGTCCCATGGGTCAGCAGTCTCTCCCTGATGACCAGTTTCGCATCCGCAGCCAGGTCTGCCACTGTCTTTCTAATGGTGGAATCTACTCCTTTTATCTGAACCATCTCCATCTCAAGATAGCTGCCATCCTCCATTGTTATCTCAGTAGTCGGATTTAATACACGTTCGCCCTTGCCGTCGCCGCTGCCGTAATGCTTTTCCACATATTTCACTTTTGCATTCTTGCCGACAAAAAAACGATGTATACCGTCATGCTCCGACTTCTGCTCCCCGCAGTTATGAATGCCGCAGCCTGCCACGATGACAACATCCGCGCCCTCGCCGATATAAAAATCGTTATATACAACCTCTGTCAGCCCGCTTTCGCTTAAAACAACAGGAATATGAACGCTCTCCTTTACCGTATACGGTTTGATACGGATATCAATGCCCGTGCCGTCCTCCTTGGAAACGATATCGATATTGGCTGTCGTAGCCCTCTGCGCCGTCTGACCGTTTGCCCGCAGATTGAACGCCCCTTCCGGCACCTCATGGAGGTCAGCCACCTCTTCTAAAAGCCTTTTCTGTATCTCATCTATTTTCTGTGCCATGCCGCCTGTCCTCCTTACCTTTTAAATACATTGCATGAATCGACCGCTGAAGCCGTACCGAGGATCTGAGGAAGTATCTCCTCCCTCGTGCCCTGCTTGGAAATCTGTCCGTCTGCGATCACAACGATTTCATCCGCAATATTCAAAATCCGTTCCTGATGCGAAATTATCAGGATAGAACCATTTGTTGTCTCTCTCATCCGCTCGAATACCTGTATCAGATTCTGAAAACTCCACAGGTCGATGCCGGCCTCCGGCTCGTCAAATACAGAAAGCTGTGTCTTTCTCGCAATAACCGTCGCAATCTCGATACGCTTTAACTCGCCGCCGGACAGGCTCGCATTTACCTCTCGGTTGATATAGTCCTTCGCACAGAGCCCGACTTCCGCAAGATATTGACAGGCATCTGCCGCAGACAGATTTTCCTTCGCGGCAAGGCGCAGAAGGTCAAGGACCTGAACGCCCTTAAAGCGCACCGGCTGCTGGAAAGCAAAACTTATCCCCATATTCGCGCGCTCCGTGATGGATGCATCCGTAATATCCTTCCCGTTAAAATAGATTTTACCCGAAGCAGGCTTATAGATTCCGGCTATCAGCTTCGCCAGCGTGGACTTTCCTCCGCCGTTCGGCCCGGTAATTACCACGAATTTGTTATCATCTATCGTCAAGCTCAAATTTTTGATAATATCTTTTTCGCCTTTTTCATCCTTTACGTCAAAGGATACGTTCTCTAATGTAAGCATGAGTTCCTCCTGATCGATCACAAAAAATATTGCGGTTTGACCCGTTCTGCTTATTATACCCGATTCTAAATTTCATTACCAGATGATTTCAAGAAAATCTTCCTCAAGTATTCCCAAAACCAAAAACACATGATGCTATATCCTGATACAATTCCGAAATAACATATTACCGCATATGCGGGAGCAGCCGGCCCGACCTGAGATATTTCATCTCCTCCGCCAAAAGCTTCTGTCCCTCTCCATCGCTGCCTTTTCTGCGCCCTCTCCAAAATTCCCTTGCCGCTTTTCCGCAAAAATGTTTAAATAGATATATCGAAAACACTAAAAATCATTCTATGAAAGGATACTCCGAAAACCTGCATCAGCAGTTTCCGCTCAAAAGGCTGCTCCTCATCGGTATCCTCGTACAGTTTGGCTGGGAAGCCTCTCTTCTGCTCGGCGGTATCCGAAGCGCCGCCATCACTGCATGGGACGATAAGCTCATAACGCTCCTCGTCAATTCCCTGCTCGAGACCAACCTTGGAATGCCTTACGTTTATGTGCTATACCTGCTGTATTCCTCCCGTTTTACGGAACAATTAAAAAAGCGCCCTGAAAAACCCGGCTTTCTTCAGGCGCTTGAAATAAGGCTACCGCAATCCCACTGGCTTTAGACGGTGGGTTAAGGTAACTAAAAATCAGAAATTATTGTATACTCATGGTATGGGAACATGGAAATGCTGAAAAGTATATAGAAAATCAAGGTTTAGGAGGTGACAGTGAATGTTAAAGGCATATAAATACAGAATATATCCTAATAATGAGCAGAAAATACAAATTGCAAAAACATTTGGCTGTTGCCGTTTTATATATAATCAGACACTGGCATACCGGAAAGAAGTATATGAGAAAGAGAAAAAATCAGTTAGTAAAACTGACTGTAACAATTACTGCAACAGACAATTAAAGAAAGAATATGAATGGCTGAAAGAAGTGGATAAATTTGCTCTGACAAATGCGATTTACAACATGGATGCTGCATATCAGAAATTTTTTAAGGAACATGCAGGGTATCCGAAGTTTAAGAGTAAACACGATAATCATAAGTCATATACAACAAATTTTACGAATGGCAATATAGCAGTAGATTTCGAGGGAAATAGAGTAAAACTGCCTAAATTAAAAAATGTAAAAGCAAAACTGCATAGAAAATTTAGCGGGCAGATAAAATCGGCAACGATATCACAAATTCCAAGTGGAAAATATTATGTATCAATTTTAGTGGAAACAGAACACGTGGAACTGCCACATGTAAATCAAAATACAGGAATAGATTTAGGTATTAAGAAGTTATGTATTACTTCATCTGGAAAGAAATACGAAAATCCAAAAATCATCAGAAAATACGAAAAGAAACTGATAAAACTGCAAAGGCATTTAGCCCATAAAGAGAAAAGAAGTCAAAATTACTGCAAAACAAAGAAAAAGATAGCATTATGCCATGAGAAAATAACAAATACCAGAAAAGATTATCTGCACAAGATGTCCCATGAGATTATCAGCGAAAACCAAGTGATAGTTTCGGAAGATTTGCAGATAAAAAACATGGTAAAAAATCACCATTTGGCAAAGTCCATAAGTGATGTATCATGGTATGAGCTGACAAGACAGTTAGGATATAAGGCAAAGTGGAATGGCAGAAAATATATCAAGATAAATACATTTTATGCCAGCAGTCAGTTGTGTTCCACTTGCGGATTCCAAAATACAGAGACGAAAAATCTGTCAGTAAGGGAATGGGTATGTCCTGTCTGTGGTACAAAGCATGATAGGGATATCAATGCGGCGAAGAATATACTGGAAGAAGGATTAAGACAAATAGCATAAAAATAATAATATAGGGCAGGGACTGCCCGAATTAACGCCTGTGGAGATAGTAGGTAGTAGGTTACGAGGTCTGCGAAGCAGGAAGCCCATTGGCTTTAGACAATGGGTAGTTCACAATGACCAGACATCATAATGATTATTTTTTATCAATGGAGGTTCATATGTCACAGATTTATACTTCTGCCGACCAGCTCATCGGCAAAACCCCTCTTTTAGAGCTGACACATCTGGAAAAACGATTCGGTCTCAAAGCCCGTCTCCTCGCAAAGCTGGAATATTTCAACCCCGCCGGCTCTGTAAAAGACCGCGCTGCCAAAGCAATGCTTGACGATGCGGAAGCTTCAGGCCGATTAAAACCCGGCTCGGTCATCATCGAGCCCACTTCCGGCAATACGGGCATCGGACTTGCCGCAGTCGCTGCCGCCAGAGGTTATCGCATCATCATCGTCATGCCCGACACAATGTCTGTGGAACGCCGCCAGCTCATGAAAGCCTACGGCGCTGAGCTCGTCCTGAGCGACGGCACAACGGGAATGTCCGGCGCCATTGCAAAAGCAGACGAACTCGCCGCGCAGATTCCGGACAGCTTTATTCCCGGACAGTTTGTAAATCCCGCAAATGCAAAAGCGCATTATGAATCTACCGGTCCTGAGATTTTTGAAGATACGGACGGCGAAGTCGATATTTTTGTAGCGGGCGTCGGCACCGGCGGCACCATCACCGGCGTCGGAGAATATTTAAAATCCAAAAAGCCTGACGTCAAAATCGTCGCAGTCGAGCCCGCCTCCTCCCCTGTCCTTTCCAACGGCACGGCAGGCGCGCACAAGATTCAGGGCATCGGCGCAGGCTTTGTCCCCGAGCTTTTGAATACCGCCGTCTATGACGAGGTCATCCCCGTTCAAAACGAAGACGCTTTTGCCATCGGCAGACTCATCGGACAGCAGGAAGGCGTCCTTGTCGGCATTTCCTCCGGCGCGGCTGTCTCTGCCGCGATAGAACTGGCAAAACGCCCCGAAAATGAAGGAAAGACAATTGTTGTCCTGCTTCCTGATACCGGGGACAGATACCTGTCTACCCCGCTTTTTGCGGACTGACAACAGCATTCAACAACTGCATACACTACCCAAAAACGTAAAAAGCATCCCGAAAAGGATGCTTTTTATGGTTCTATAGCCCTCTTTATTTTCCACAGCCGCTACAGCCGTCACAGCTTCCGTGTTTTTCTGCCCAGATACGGTCTGCAGCAGGCTCCCACTGCTGCGCATAAGGCTTACATCTCACATATACGTCATCTGTAGACTCCGGCTGCTGCATATCCGTGCTGTGCGCTCCGCTGCGCTCTACCATTTCGCCCAGCTTTTCCGGATTTTCCAACATCGGACACGGACGCAGGTGATTACCGTTAAACGGCTGTCCCTTATGATACTCCTTAAACAGAGGCTGCTGCAGACATTCCAGAAGACTCTGTTCATGGATATTGGCATTGGAATAATGGATAAATACGCACGGCTCCACATCTCCCGCAGGATTGATATGAGCATACTGACGTCCCCCCGCGATACAGCCGCCTATAAATTCCCCGTCATTCTGGAAATCAATGCAAAAAATCTGCTTTCCTCCGGTCAGCCCGCGGATTTCACGCACCCGTCGTATCATGTACTCCCTCTGCTCCGCATTGAGCATCAGGTCCACATTTGCCCCGTCCCCTATCGGCATATAATGGAAATACCAGTTAAACCGCACACCATGTTCTATCAGCATATCGATAAAAGCATCGTCCGTAACAGCCTTATAGTTCTGACTTGTATAGCAGATGGATGTTCCAAACAGCAGACCATATTTTTTCATCAAATCCATCGCATGCATTACCTTATCATACACGCCCTTGCCGCGCCTGTCATCCGTCGCATCTCCAATGCCCTCTATCGAGATGAAAAACGCCATATTTCCGACTTTCTGCACTTCCCTGCAAAACTCCTCGTCTATCAGCGTTCCATTCGTAAACAAATGGAATACGGAAGTCTGATGCGCTGCCGCCAGACGGAGCAGATCGTTTTTCCGGCACATCGGCTCGCCGCCGGTGCACATATACCAATGTATTCCCAGCTCTTCTCCTTCTGTCACGAGCTTATCCATCTCTTCATAAGTAAGATTCAGCGTTTTGCCATATTCCGCCGCCCAGCAGCCCTTGCAATGCAGGTTGCAGGATGCCGTAGGATCAAACAGCAGTATCCATGGCATATTACAGTCATATTTTTTACGCAGCTCCAATACGTAGTTATAACCGTTTAACATCCCCTCGTATCCGAGATTCAGGGCATTCATTTTTAAAATATGAGGGTCCACCTCATTAATCGCCCGGTATGCAAACTGCATCCACTTTCCGTCCGGGTCCTGCACCAGCCGACGCGCCGCTTCAAAAGCCTCCGGCTTATGGCGCTTGTTCAACAGCGGCTCTCCAAGCTTTATCAGCCTGAGCGCCTCTTCCGACATATGTTCCGTTCCTTTTCCGCGTACAGATTTTATCGCCGCGTCTATCGCCGTTCCGAATGCAGCCCTCTGCGCGGCGTGTGTCAGTTTATTCGATGTCATACCAATTTCCCCTTTCCTTTTTCCTTTGTAACGTCAGCTCCTGACCTGCTTTTATTATATGTTTCCGCAAAAAAATTGGCTTTTACCACTTTCCTTCTTTTGGGATAAATTGGAACAAAAAAGGAAAAGTGTGAGCAATCTGTCAATGCAGCGACTCATTCCTCCCACAAAAAAATTGACATTCCCCCGCCCGTGTTCCATACTGGATTTAACAAACCAACACAAAGGAGATTTCCATCATGAACGACATCACTTCCTACATGCTCGAACAGACCAAAAACATCCTTGCTATCGACAGCCCCACGGGCTTTACCTCCCGCGCCGCGGAATATGTCATGGAAGAATACCGAAAGCTCGGCTATGAGCCTCATCTGACCAACAAGGGCGGTATTTTTGTCTGCGTCAGCAAGGGCGCTGAACATACAGAAGCGGACAACAACGCCGCATACTCCGACGTTTCTCCCGAAAAAGCTCCCATTCTTCTGGAGGCGCATATGGATACGCTGGGAGCAATGGTATGCCGCATTAACGAAAAAGGACGCCTCATGCTGACTGCTCTGGGCGGCATGAACGCCAACAACGCCGAAGCAGAAAACTGCCGCGTCTACACAAGAAACGGCAGGGTTTATTCCGGCACATTCCAGATGCAGAATGCATCCATCCATGTAAACGGCAGCTATAATGATACTTCCCGTTCCTACGACGTCATGGAAGTTGTCCTCGACGAACCCGTAGAAAGCAAAGCCGATGCAGAAGCGCTCGGCATCATGACCGGGGACATCGTCTGCTTTGACCCCCGTACGACCGTAACAGAATCCGGCTATATCAAGAGCCGCTTCCTCGATGACAAATTAAGCGTCGGCATCCTGCTGGGATATGCAAAATATTTGAAAGACGAACAGGTAAAAACCGAGCGCACCATTTATCAGCACATCACTGTTTTTGAAGAAGTCGGACACGGCGGCTCCGCCTCCATCCCCGCGGACGTTTCCGAAATCCTTTCCGTGGATATGGGCTGTGTCGGCGATGGTCTTTCCTGTAAGGAAACGCAGGTTTCTATCTGCGCCAAGGACTCCGGCGGCCCTTACCATTATGACGTGGTGAGCGCCCTGATAGACGCCGCAAAGAAACATGAGATCGACTTTGCCGTGGATGTTTATCCCCACTACGGTTCTGATGCCGAGGCGGGGCTGCGTTCCGGCCACGACTGCCGCCACGGGCTCATCGGCTCCGGCGTATATGCATCCCACGGTTACGAACGCAGCCATGTAAAGGGAATGGAAAATACCCTCCGTCTTTTACAGGCTTATCTGGGATAACGGCGTCCGGAAAATATAACAAAGGAGATTTTTCCGCATGAAAGAGATTACAGCGGGCGGCTCGACCGTCCGCCTTCATGAGGAGACCCTTCTGGTCTCCCTTTTCAGAAATGATGCTGAATGGAACTGGCGAGAGGATTTTGTTCCGACATTGGAATGTGACGAAGGGATTTTTTCCTTTACTGATGCGCGCTCCGTTTCCCATGAGCTTTTTCAGAACGGCATCGGGACCGGCATCCGCAGCTGCTTTGAGGGATTTGAGGCAAACGGAACTGTCCGCCCCTATTCCTTTGAAACTCTCATCTGGATAGAAGCAGTCTCCGGCGATATCCGCTTTGAATGGCTTCCGCTCTGCGAAGAAGGGCTTTCCGTCAAAAAGGTCCGCTGGCCCGGAGAAATGTCCTTTGAAAAAGCATCCCGCAGCTGGTACTCCGTATTGAACCATCAGCAGGGGCTTCTCGTTCCGAACGACTGGGAAACTGCCCTTGACCATGTTGTTTTCAATGGATTTTTTGAAACGGCAGGAGCCTATATGCCCTGGTTTGGTCAGGTAAAGGACAGAGAAGGCTACATCGCCATTTGCGAAACGCCATGGAATGCCGGATATACCGCCGAGCATCCGGCAGGCGGTCCCTACTCCCATGTAGGCATTTATTACGAGCCCAGCCTCGGCAAAATGGATTATCGCAGAGTGCTCCGTTATACGCTGCTGTCCGACTGCGACTACAACGACCTGTGCAAGGTCTACCGCGCTTATGTGCGCGAGACCGGACATCTCCGCACCCTTGCGGAAAAAGCGGCTCAGAACCCGTCCGTTGACCGTCTGATCGGATGCAGCTTTGTCCACACCGGGATCAAAACCGTCGTCCAGCCGGATTCCGATTTTTTTGACCCGGAAAATCCCGAAAAAAACAACCACTGCACGCCCTTTTCAAAACGAACGGAAGAAATAAAGCTCCTGCACAATATGGGCGTTGAAAAACTGTATCTCCACCTGGACGGCTGGGCGCAGCCCGGCTATGACAACTGCCATCCGGACTATTCCCCCGCCTGTATCGAAGCCGGAGGCTGGGAGGGCATGAAGGAGCTGGTGGATACGATGCACGAATGCGGCTACCTGTTCGGCATCCATGACCAGTACCGCGATTTTTATAAATCCGCGAAAAGCTTTGACGAAAACTATGCCTGCCGCCTAACGGACGGCACCATCCCGGAGCACCACCGCTGGGCAGGCGGCCAGCAGTCCTATCTGTGCGCCACGCAGGCTCCCTATTACCTGAAGCGCAACTTTGCGGCGCTTTTTGAAAACGGTATCGAACTTGACGGCGCTTACCTGGATGTTTTTACCTGCAATGAGGGCGATGAATGTACGAATCCCGAGCACCGCATGACGCGCCGGGAATGCTACGAATATCGGGGACAGTGCTTCTCATGGCTTCTGGCTCACGGCATCCTGTCCAGCTCCGAGGAGGTAAGCGACTGGGCAATCCCCAGCCTCGTATTTTGCCACTACGCGCCCTATTCCTTTATGATGAAGCGCCCGGGGCTTCCAAAAGACGGCATCCCGGTACCTCTGTTCAATCTCGTTTACCATGACTGTGTGATCGAGCCGTGGATGATGGACAAAGCTTCCGAAAACGACGATTATATGCTTTATGCGCTGCTAAACGGCGGTGCTCCATATCTGCTGCGCGATGCCGCATATTTAAATACCGACGGCAGCTTTGAAGGCGACGAGCTTCTCGCCCTTGAAGAGATGATAAGGCGCTCCAAAACCGTTTCCGCTCTGCATGAAAAGATTGCAAAATGTGAAATGGTCCGTCACCGGATGAATCCTGAAAACTGGTGGATTCAGGAAACGGAATTTTCTGACGGGACAAAAGTAAAAGTGGATTTTAAGAATCAGACTTATGAAATTTCAGAAGGGAGTCTGTGATATGATAGCTGTATGGATCATCGCCTTTTCTTTTACGATAGTCGGCGCGGCTTTCTGCTTCCCTAAGTATTACCGGATTTTCACCTGTAAAAGCGTGACCTCCGGCAAAATGCTTTCCTGGCAGAGCCAGCGCTCCAACGGAAATTCCACGCACCGCGCCTCCTATGAATATTTTGTGGACGGCGTGCGCTACACCGGAAATACCGGCTGGACATCCAACGGCATTTTCAGCGCCAGCCGGGAATACCGCGTCCGCTATAACCCGAAAAAACCGGATATCTCATACATCAGTATGACCGGAATGTACATAAACTGCGCCGCCGCGACGCTCATTTTCCTCGCGGGGCTCTTCGCATTCGGGGTCGGATTTTTACTGACGGCGGCGCTGTAACATCCTTACGCCGTCCCCAGAAACAACGCTATCAGAATCGGCACGAAAAACGAACAGATGATGCCGTTCAGCACCGAGAGCACCACCGTTTCCTCATTTGTATACTTGAGCATCATCGGAAGCGTGGTGTCCTCGCTGGTCGCCCCGGCGGGCGCGATACATGTGTAATAATTAAACCTCACTGCCAGAAACGGAATGATGAAAAACGAAAATATCTCCCGCATCAGATTGCTCAGAAATGCGATACTTCCCATCTCCGCCCCGCACAGGTTACTTATGGTAGCGCCCGCCAGACTGTACCAGCCCATTCCGCTGGCAACCGCCGCCCCCTGATCAAGCGGCAGTTTTAAAAGCATGGCGCACAGCGCGCCGCCCAGCAGGGAGCCCGCCATGATTCCTGCCGGAATGATAAAAATCCGCAGATGATATTCTTTAATCTTTGCCAAAATGCCTTCCCGCATCCCTATCATGATACCCACGCAGAACATCAGCACATATAAAATCAAATCCGTATGCTCTCTTACCACAGAAAACACCGTATCCCCAAGACCGAAAAAGCCGCAGACAAGCCCCGCTATCAACGAAAATATCGTAAGTATGACTATCATTCTTTTTCCTCCTTCCGGTCAGCTTTCCCATCCTTCTTTTTCCCGAAATTCCGCGTCATAAAATACACAAAAACTACGGAAAGCACCGTTGGTATCAGGAAAAACAAAAAGCTCTTTCCTCCGAGGGATAAAAGCTCCGCAAAAAAATCTTCATCTCCTCCAAGATTCATCCCCATCGCAAATATCAAAAGAAATGTGCATAAAAATGCCAGCCACTCGAAGCCCTTTTTCGTTTTCTTCGGAATTAAAAATTTCCCGACGACAACGCCGAGACACATCACAATGAGTATATCCATATCTTCCTCCGTATTTTGTATTTCGCCAGTTCTCCAGCCCCACACCTGAATACAGCAATAACCATCGTCCCGTATAAGATAAATTTACACGATACGATGGTTATTGATTTTAACACATTATCCGTAAAAAGGAAACTGCCTTCCGGCCTGAATCCGCCTCATTCTCAGCTGAGCTTTACTTCCCAGCAGATATCTTCTTCATCCACACGATACTGCTCCAGCAGCTCCGGCCCGCAGGAATTGGAGCCAACGCCGCTCATGCCGTAATCCAGATGCCATATCACATGACCGGACTTTTCCAGCTCATAATTATGAGCCTTTTGAGTAAGCTCTTCCGCGTTATAATAAGACGCGTTGAAGGAAAGAGGGCTGCTTCCCTCCGCTTTCAGCTCACCCACTCTCACCTCGGCACAGTTCCAGTGACTTCCGTTTTCCTGAGGACGCACATAATCCTCATGCAGCTCGTCCACAGTCGCCGCAAAGCGGTCAACCCAGCAGGAATGGTGCTTATCGCTGTAGCTCTCCGTAGGGCCATAGCCGAAATATTCCACCTGTTTTTCCGTCTCCGGAAGCGTCAGCTTCAGACCAAAGCGGGGCATGAACGGGAAGGTTTTATCACGCTTTCCATTCAGCGAAAGCTTTACTTCTCCATCTGCATTTACTTCCCACACTGCGGCAGCGCGTATAAACGGCTGACGATATACGCTCGCAATGGAAAATTCACAGCTGACCGTTACGACCTGACCGTCATTTTCCGCCGCGCAGCGATACACCTTCGTCCACGGTCTGTCATAACCGGCCGCTTCCCACTTTATTCTGATATTACGATCATTGTCGGTCGGCGCACGCCATGTATCCCATGCCAGCGGAGCTTCTACCAGCGCCTTGCCATCCCGGTTCATCACCGTAAAGGCTGCCGCCTTTTTACCGAACTCGTAATGTATCCTGTCGGAAGAAATGACAAACGCCGTTTCCGTTTCCTCCAGTGTAAGCGCGCCGCAGCCTTCCAGCGTCAGCTCTTTTTTTGCTTCCTCAAAAAGCGCGAACTGGTCGAAGCCAAGCTCATGTCCTTTTTTTGTCAGCGCCTTATCCTCTTTCTGGATATAGGTCAGCTTCACATAAGTCCTGTCCCCGGCAGACGAAGCCAGCTTCGGAATCACAATTTCCGCTGTTTCATGAGCCGCACAGGAAATCCCCTCTATCATTCCGCCGTCCAGCAGAACACCGTCCTTTTTAATCTCATAGCGTACTTCAACCGTATCCGCCAGATCTGCAAAATCCTGCATATTGCGAAGCGCCACTGTTCCGGAAGCCATATCCCTGAGCGTAGCCTTTACCGGACGTATCTCATTTTTCCATTCCAGAAGACCTGTATGAGGACGTCTGTCAGGATATACAAGACCGTCCATACAGAAGTTCCCATCGTGGGGGAACTCTCCCGCATCGCCGCCATAATGGAACATTTCCCGTCCGTCTGCCGCCTTTCCTTCATAAGTGGCATGGTCGCACCACTCCCAGACAAAGCCGCCGCAGAACTTGTCATAATTGTCCAGCAGCTCGATATAATCATGGATATCCCCGGGGCCGTTACCCATTGCATGAACGAACTCACACTGGATAAACGGTTTTTTCATGCGGGAATCTTCACAGTAATTTTTTACCCACTCCGTAGACGCATACATCTGGCTCATCACATCCAGCATGGACGTATCGTTGTGATAGCCTCTGGACTCCCAGATGCTGCCTTCATAATGCACCAGACGGGTCGGATCGTAAGCCTTTACCCACTTGCCCGCCTCTTCAAAGTTTTCTCCATAACCGCTTTCATTTCCAAGCGACCAGAAGATTACGCTGGCATGGTTTTTGTCCCGGATCACGTTACGCTTCTGACGGTCTAATATTGCTTCTCCGAAACGTGCATCCTGCGCTATCCTGCCGTAATCATTCCCGTAATCTGCACCAAACAGCTCGCATACGCCATGGCACTCCTGGTCCGCCTCCGCAATAACGTAAAATCCATATTCATCACACAGCTCCGGGAAATACGGCGCGTTCGGATAATGGCTCGTGCGGATGGCATTGACATTGCTCTCCTTCATCATACGCATATCCCGGATTACATTTTCACGGGTGACTGTTGCGCCGGTATACGGGTCGCTGTCGTGACGATTCACACCGCGGAATTTTACCTGATGCCCATTGACGAGTATCATCCCGTCTTTTACGGAAATCGTGCGGATTCCGACCTTCTGCTCTATCAGCTCATCCCCGGTGCTGATTTTTAATGTATAGAGATACGGCTGCTCCGCATTCCATAATACCGGATTCTGAACCGGGATAGAAACCGTTTCACCGGAAGAATACATGCTTCCCACAGCTGTGCCCTCTGCATCGAACAGCTCGCAGCGTATCGCCGGACTGCCTTCTACCGCATCAAAGCGAACGATTACTTCCGCACTGTTATTTTCCATATCTACCGGTGTCTGCACTGTAAAGTCACGCACGAACTCCTGCGGGCGCAGCACCAGCTCCACATCCCGGAAAATACCGGAAAAACGCAGCTTGTCCTGGTCCTCCAGATAGCTGCCGTCGCACCATTTCAATACCAGCACAGCCAGACGGTTCACGCCTTCCCGCGTCTTATCCGTAATCTCAAACTCGCTGGGGCTGTGGGAAACCTGACTGTAGCCCACAAACTCACCGTTCACCCACACATAAAAACAGGAATCTACGCCTTCAAAATATAAAAACTGACGTTTTTCCGCCGCTTGGCTGTCCAGCGTAAAATCCTTTACATAAGCGCCGGAAGGATTTTCATCCGGTACATACGGCGGATCGAAAGGGAACGGATAGCGCACATTCGTGTACTGCTTCTGATCAAAGCCCTTCATCTGCCAGCAGGAAGGCACCTCCATGTCGATCAGCGTCTCCGTATTCTCCCAGAATCGCTCCGGCACTGCCTCCACGCTCGGAAAGTAACCGAATTTCCAGTCATCTCCGCTCAAAAGCACCTGGCTTTCCCTGCCTTCTCCACATTGCGGCACATACCAGCACCGATTATCCACAGTGCCCACATGAAGTGTGTGGAGATCTTCATAAAATTTTTCCACTCTCATTGTCCTGTAACTCCTCCTGTTTTAATAGCCGGATGCCCTCCGGGTTACTGTTCACACCAGCCTCAAACGCTCGCCGTTTGAGGCGTGAGAACGTGATTCCGGAGTGAGCGGGCCTCTTTTACGCAGTAAAACTTTCAATAGGCCCGCGAATATTCCTGTTCGCTGGCAAGCCAGTGAACAGGAACCCTTCCGGAAAATAATCCTCGTCCTATTATTTTTATTATAGTAGAAATCTCCCGTTCATTGTATAATAAGTATGACCGAAAAATATAACATTTTGAAACTGTGCGTCCTCTGCACGATATCAGGAGACCCTTATGCCTATTTATTTCAGAAATACTCCCGTCCGGGAACCGTTCATATTTGACTCCATCGGAGCCGACTGGGTCCAGGAAGCGACCTCCCGCCCCGACGGACACCCTCTTTATCACTACCTGCAGACTGTCAGCGGCTGCGGACGCATCACCATTCAGGGAAAGAACTATTTTCTGAATGAAAACGAAGGCGTCCTCATTGCCCCCTCCATCCGTCATTCCTACGTAGCGCGCACCCCCGTATGGCTCACCTGCTTTGCTACCTTTACCGGGACTGTCGAGGGCAGCATCCCCCGCATCTTAAAAAACAGATCTATCATTTTCATCGAAAAGGAGCAGGGCGCGCGCATCGGTGAAATGCTCCGCCATACTACACATAAATATGGGGCACCGCCTTTGAATACGCAGGAGCTTTCTCTGGACTGCTATCAGCTTCTCCTACAGTTCGTTGAAGGACTGTCAGACAAAGCTCTCCTCGAAGACCCTCTCTATCTGCGCTATGTCGCCCCTATAGTAGAACAGATTGAAACTCATTATAACAGCCCATTCACCGTCGGCGAGCTCAGCCGCACCGTCTATGTGACGCCTCAGTATCTTTCCCGGCTCTTCCGCCGTTTTCTGGGATGCTCCGTATACGAATACCTTACTTCCTGCCGCATCAGCCGCGCCAAGGAGCTTCTTCTGACATATCCGCACCTCGAGATTCAGGAGATTGCCGGACAGGTCGGCTTTTCAGATCCGAGCCATTTTATCGCCATGTTCAAAAAATCCACCGGAAGGACACCGCTTGATTTCAGACGCTTCCACTAGGTCTTTGCCGCCTCTGTCACACGCTTTCCGGACGCAGGCGGTTTAATTTTTCCCGGTCAAGCTGGAACGGATAATTTTTCAGCTTTGCCGGATTACACAAAAGCTCGTTCATTGCCTGCTCCCAAAGCTCCTGTGAAAGCTTTGTTTCTCCCAGAAGTGCCCTCAAATATTCCGAAAAGCTCTGGACACTGCCAAATCCCAGCATCGAAAGCACTCTCTGCGCCGCTTCCTGATCGCCGTAATTTGCTAAAAATCCGGGCAGGAATATCGCCGCCGCTTTCCCGTGCGGCGTCCCGAGTTCACATGTTACCGTGTAGCTGAGCCCGTGCGGCAGGCTCGTACCTGTATGGGATATTGCTATCCCCCCGAGCGTACAGGCATGCATCAGCTGCTCCCTCTCCTCTTCCCCTATCTCGTAAGACAGCAGTCTGTCTTTTACCTGCCCCCAGATACGCAGTCCCAGCTCGGCAAAATCCCTGCTGTATGCCGTAGCATTTGTATTCAGATAGCTTTCGACCAGATGCGCCAGCGTATCAACGGCCGTATTTACACAGCCTGTCCGGGACGCCGTCTGTAAATATGTGGTATCCACCAACGCCAGCGCCGGAAAGATGCGGTGGCTGATGCCCTGCTTTGTCTGTTTTCCCAGATGGGACAGGGCGTCCTGCGCCCCTTCTCCCGAAGCGATGGAAAGCACCACCTCCGGCAGCACATTTCTTGTAAGTATCGCATAGGGCGTTACCTCTGACCCCGTCCCCGCTGTAGTCGGCACCGCCGCCACCGGAAGCGCCGGACAGACCGGTTCCTGTGAAGAGCTTTTCTGAGCTTCATACAAAAGGCGCGCATCCCGCTCCGGATTCGCTATCATCAGCGCGACTGCTTTTGCCGCGTCCATCGGGGAACCTCCGCCCACGCCGATAACAAAATCCGCTTTTTCAGAAATCCCGACTGTGCGGGCGCGCATTACCGTATCCACCGAAGGATTTTCCTCTATCTCATCGAATACAGCATATGGGATTTTTTCCCGCAAAAGCGCTTCTTCCACATCCTGCAGGGAGCCGTTCATCCGCGAAGAGTGCCTGCCTGTAACAATCAGCGCCCTGCTCCCCAACGCCGCCAGCTCCTGACTGTGCCGTCTCACACAGTCCTTTTCATTGTAAACCTTTGTCGGCATATAAAAATTCATCTGTCTTTCCTCCAGTCCCGTTCCATTTCATCCATATATGCTTCCGCTTCCGCAAAAATCTTTTCCATCCGGATGTGTGTCTCTCCATCTTTAATTTTCAGCGTTTCAAACGGTTTTTTGTAATAGGACGTCTCCCTCACGATACGCAGACTTTCCGGAAAATTCAGGTCATACAAAAACCCTAAAAAGCTTACCCAGATGTCCAGTCCGCTTACCCTCTCTTCCTTTTTCACGCACCTGTGCGCCATCAGGCTTTCATACACCGCATCCGAAATCTTTTCCTGCCCTGCCTCTTCTGCACAGACCCCTGTGGTATTCCGCGGATCCTCCGTCGCAAAGACTCTGAAAATATCGCACTTATCCGCATCCCGGAGCATCCGGCACAAAAGCAGCGTCTCCTCATCCAGACCGCCCTCGACCGTTAGTCGGTTGTGGTTGGCTATTGCTTTCAGCACCATCTGCCTGTCCTTTTCCGGCAGTCCGTCCAGAAATCCGCCGCTGCGCAGCACCTCGCACCCCAACTGCGCGTGGTCCACGCTCAGATGGTCCAGAAACGTATCATAGCGCCTCAGCTGTTCAAATCTGCCGATATCATGATAGACCGCGCACAGATGCACCAGCCCGCGCATCCGCCCGTCCAGTCCCAGCGCTTCAGACAGCCGCTCCATCACTGCGTCCACTGCCTGCGTATGGACGATTTTCAAATGAATCTTTGCATCGTTCGTATCATATCTGCCCGCATAGGCAAGAAAGGTTTCCATTGCATCCATTGCACTCCTCCACCGGTATCGTGCCCGTTTTATTCAGGCACAGGTTTTTCCCTCCACAGCACCATATCCATATTCGTTCAAACGGTTGCTACCGTTAAATTCATTTTATCATATTTTTTCAATATAGTACCACTTTAAAATTCCCTGTGAGCGAGACCGGAGGCCGGACGGTCGTTGCTGTTCACACCAGCCTCAAACGCCCGCCGTTTAGGGCGTGAGAACGTGATTCAGGGGTGAGCGGGCCTCTTTTACGCAATAAAACTTTCAACAGGCTCGCAAACGTTACATTTCCCTGAAAAATCCCCCCGGAAACCCGTTGACACCCCTTCCCTGCTACTGCTACAATAAAATTACATATCAGGGAACCATCTTGGCTGTTCAGCTTCAAATCCCCCATATGAATACTCAATCAAATATGGCGGAAAGAAGATACAGCGCAATGTTTTCCCAATGCCATCCTCTTCCTTCCGTCATCAGAAAGGACGATGCTATGGCAAAACGAAATTTAAAAGAACTGAATCTTCTGGACGACTTTTTGTTCGGAACACTCGTCTCCCACAAAGAATTCGGTGAGGCTTTCTGCCGGGAGCTGCTGCAGACGATTTTTCACAGGAACTTCGGAAAACTGAAAGTCATTCCGCAGAGGCAATACTACGGAGACGATACCACAAAGCACGGGACGCGTCTGGATGTATATCTGGAAGAAGATAATGCCGAGCTGGAACCGGAGGCGCTTTACGACCTCGAGCCCGAAAACGCCAGGGACAAGAACAAACGGAAATTCCTCCCCAAAAGAGCCCGCTTCTACCGGGCGATCGTAGACGGTCACAGCCTTGCATCCGGCACAGATTACGGCACCTTAAAGGATGTGTATATTATTCTTATCCTTCCGTACGACCCGTTCGGGCAGGATCGGCTTATCTATACCATACGAAGCATGTGCCAGGAAGACCCTTCCATGCCTTATGACGACGGCGCCAGAACGATTTTTCTCTACACAAAGGGAACGCAGGGCGATATCCCCAGAGAGCTTCAGGAGCTGCTCCGCTACATGGAAGACACGACATCACAGAATGCTGTCAATCCGTCCCTGCGAAAGATTCAAAGGATGGTAGAAAATGTCAAAGAAGATAAGGGGGTGCTTCTGGAATATATGAAAATCTGGGAATGGGAACAGCAGATACGCGAGGAAGCGATAGAAGAGGGCCGGGAGGCCGGCAGAAAGGCTGGCATGACAGCCGGTATAGAAGCCGGTAAACAGGCCGCGACAAAAACGCTAACCTTAAATATGCTCTCCAAAAAGAAATTTTCCTATGAAGAAATCGCCGATCTGGTCGGCATTACCACAGAAGAAGTGCGGAAAATCGAAAATGAGCATAATCTTCCAACTGCATAATCTCCTAAAAAAGAGATATTTTCCCTGTCTTCTGTTAAAAATTTTGTAAACTCATTCAGATGATCTCCTGCAAAAATCTCCATTTTTAAAGCAAAAATATCAATGGTATGCAAAACCTCCCGATGGTAACATAGATGCATCAGCAAAATCATGTTTCCTACAGGAGGTTTTTTCCTATGAGCTTTATTTTAAACGGTCAGTCCCTGATGCTCGGGACCTGTTACTACCCGGAGCACTGGCCCCGCACCCTCTGGGCCAAGGATCTGCAGCGCATGCTGGAAAACGGCATCCGCGTGATCCGTATCGCAGAATTTGCATGGAATAAATTTGAACCGGAGGAAGGCAGATATACCTTTGATTTTTTTGATGATTTTATGAAAGAAGTGGAAAAGACCCCGATCAGGGTCATTTTCTGCACGCCCACCGCAACGCCGCCCGCATGGCTGACGCATAAATATCCCGAGGTTCTCAACGCCCGCATCGACGGGACGCTCCTGCGCCACGGCTCCCGGCGGCACTACAATTACAACTCTCCCGTCTATCTGGAGTTCTGCCGTAAAATAACCGAACAGCTCGGCTCCCACTACGGCAGCCATCCGTCCATTATCGGCTGGCAGCTTGATAATGAATTAAACTGTGAGGCAAATGAATTTTATTCCGAAAGCGATTCCATCGCCTTCCGTGATTTTCTGAGGGAAAAATACGGCACGCTGAACGCTTTGAACGATGCCTGGGGTACAGTCTTCTGGAACCAGACCTACACCGGCTGGGAGGAGATAGCTGTCCCGCAGCCCACTCCTACAGGCTCTGTCAACCCGCACCGCGAGCTGGATTACCGCCGCTTTATCTCCGCAAGCGCACGCCGCTTTGCGAAAATCCAGTCCGACATTTTGCGGAAACACATAAAAAAAGATGATTTTATCACAACGAACGGACTCTTCGGAAATCTGGACAACCACGCCATGACCGCCGAAAGCCTCGATTTTATCACTTATGATTCCTATCCGAATTTTGCCTATTGTCTGGACGATTACGATGAAAACGATGTGCTGAAGGACCGCGCATGGAGCAGAAATCTGTCAGAAGCCCGTTCTGCTTCGCCTGTCTTTGGAATCATGGAACAGCAGTCCGGCGCAAACGGCTGGAATACCCGCATGGAAGCCTGCACGCCCCGCCCCGGCCAGCTGACGCTCTGGACGATGCAGAGTATCGCCCACGGTGCGGACTATATCAGCTATTTCCGCTGGCGTACCTGTACCGTCGGCACGGAAATCTACTGGCACGGCATTCTGGATTACTCAGGACGCGAAAACAGAAGGCTTAGGGAAGTACGCTCCGTTTCTGAAAAGCTGACGTATCTGCAAGAAGTATCCGGCGCAAAATATACTGCCAAAACTGCATTGCTCAAAGACTATGATAATATCTGGGACGCCGCTGTGGACCGCTGGCACGGCCGGGTCGAACAGGTCAGCCAGAACGGTATTTTTACCGCCGCGCAGCTGACCCATACGCCGCTGGATTTCGTTTATCTTACGGAACAGACAACGGCAGAAGCTCTGGCGCAGTACGACCTTATCTTTTATCCCCATGCTTCCATCCTCACGCCTGCGCGCATGGCTGTGCTGGAGCAGTATGTGGAAAACGGCGGCACTCTCGTCATGGGCTGCCGCACCGGCTACAAGGACTTAAACGGCAGATGCGTCATGGACTGCCTGCCGGGTCTTGCCGCAAAGCTGACCGGCACCGATATCCCCGAATATTCCTTTGTCGCTCCCGATGAAGGACGCATCTGCGCATCCTGGGACAAAACAGAAATAGAGGCTGCCGTATTCAACGATGTGCTGGCTCCCCTGAATGACGATTCCGAAGTCCTCGCACGCTATCTTTCCGGAGATTATGCCGGTCAGCCCGCTCTGATACGGAACCGTTTCGGAAAAGGATATGCCTTCTATTTCGGCGGGGCGTTCTCTGCGGATACCGCAAAGGTCTTCCTCGAAAAGCTCGGCGCTGCAGAACCCTTCTCTGCCTATGTGACCGCCCCCGAAGGCTGCGAAATCGCCGTGCGTCAAAAAGATGGCGTCACCTATCTGTTTGTTTTAAATTATCAGAAAACGCCCGTCTCCATTACCCTGCACCGGAAAGGTTTTGACCTGATATCCCAGACGTCGGTCTCCGGCGACGCTGAACTGGCAGGCTATGAAGCAAAGGTTTACCGGTTCTGCTAAAAGCGTTCCCCTAAACGTCCAACAAGGCTGCAGCCTAAGCGGTCCATTTCCGCAAAGCTGCAGCCTTGTTGCTGTTTATTCTTCTATCTCTTCCCCATCGACGCCATAGCAGCGCACCGTTTCATAATCCCGGTTGCAGGAAAGCATGAGCGTCCGTTTTTCCAGATTATAAACGCCCGACCAGAGCGTACCGGAGAACACCCCGTCCTCCATTTTATCCTGTGCGACTGCCTCTAAAAGCCCCATCGCCTCATCCTCAGTCAGCACGCCGCCGCTTTCTTTTAATCCTTCCGTAAGGATTTCCCAGCGGTCCTGTCCTTTTCCGTCTCCGTAAGAAGCTCCGGGCGTCAGTACAAAATTTGTCGTCGCCAGCTTTTCCCCTTCTTCGGCCCGTATCACGCTCATCACGTTGTCCACATATTCCACCGTTGCGCTGTCCCCGGATGCGTCCGCTATCTGAAAATGATACGGCGCATTTGCCGAAGAATGCATATCGTACTGCTCCAAAAGACCAATGGCTTCCTCTACGGTCGCCGCCTTATCCAAAACCATGCGGATGGCGGACGTTGTCGTGATAGGTGTCTTTCCGGTCTCCTGGACCGTCGGCTCATTAAAAAGCTGAAGCACGCCGATAGCCAGCCCTGCCTCGTTCACGCCGTCCAGCGGAATGTACGGAGCCGCCAGCGCGAGCGCCTTATCCTGCACGCTCGAACCGTCTTTAAACCCGATGTAGCTTAAATTTACCATCGAGATAGACTCATAGCCTTCCTCCGGGTCGGTATGCACGAGCGCATAAGCTGCCTGCTTATTGTCAAAGTTGCGGCCAAAAAGCTTTTCACCCTCCGATGTTTCCGCTGCGAATGTGGAGCATCCCAAATCCGGCAGGCTTATTTCGACCGGAAGCCCCTTCATCAGCTTTTTTACGACAAAGCCCGCCAGCTCGCTGTCTGTCCGCGCCCCGCTCTCCAAAAACTCATCCAGCCCATAATCGGTCTTGTAATCCATCGTATAATAAAAATCATCCTGTTTCTGCAAAGACCATACGCTTCCCAATTCCCTGCGGAATATAAAAAGAACGCATAATACAGCCGCCAGTATCACTGCCGCTATGACTGCGAACGCCGTCAGTATAACTCTCCCAATCCTTCTGCCGCGTGTCAGGGAGCTTTTTTCTTCCCCGTTTCCATGTAAAAAAGCTGATGCCATGTTCCGTTTCTCCTTTTTTATCAGGAGAACAAAGCCCTATGAATGCAGCGGTGCAAACACCGTCTCGTAATCCGTTTCCATCTCCTCAAAATTTTTCAACAGCTGTCCCAGCACTTTATAAAATATCACAAGCTCCTTCGGGTCGATACCTTCGTCCGCATGCCGGAGCAGTGTCTGTATCACTTCCACAATACGCTCTGTCTGCTCCCTGCCCTCCTCCGTCAGAAAATATCGGGCATTGTAACGTCCTTCCGCGCCTTCCTTACGTACCATCCCTGCCTTTATCAGTTCAGAAAAAGTACGCGATATCAGCGCCTGATCCAAATCACAGCGTTCCGCAACTTCTGAGAATCGCAGTCCCTCAGGATGCCTTCCCAGAATATATAAAACCGTGGTATGGGCCGCTTTTAATCCCAGCTTTCCCATTCCTGCCGTCTTGATCGCCTGTATTTTTTTGTTCATGCGAGACACAGAAAGTGTAAATTTCAGAAAACGGTCATCCATTTTTTGTTCCTCCTGTTGTCTGTACCCGGTACAGATTGTATTATATCTATTTTTGTTGATATGTCAACAATTATTTTGCTGCATATATTCCCGATATTCTCTGCTTTCCTTCACATAGTGGTCCGCATTTATCCGGTTTGCCTCTATCTCCTCTTCACGGACCTTTCTCACGACCTTTGCCGGACTCCCAAGCACAAGTGACCCGTCCGGAACGACGGTTCCCTGCGTCACAAGCGCCCCTGCTCCCACGATACAGTTTTTCCCTATCTCCGCACCGTTTAAAACAATCGCCCCCATCCCTATCAGGCTGTTGTCCCCGACTGTACAGCCATGTACGATGGCGCCGTGTCCTATCGTTACGTTACGCCCGATATTCACATCAAATCCTTTGTCCACATGTATCACACAGTTATCCTGCACATTCGTACGTGCGCCGATGGAAACGCTCCCTTCTCCCGCTCGCACTGTAGCATGAAACCATATGCTGCACTCCTCGGCAATACGTACATCTCCGTACACCGCCGCATCCGGTGCGACGAAAGCGCTCTCTGCAATTTTCGGTTTTTTCAGCATTTTTCCCCTTTCTTCCGCTCATCCTTTCCATCATTTGCCCGGATGAAGCACGTCAGCCTGCCCGGCTGTTCCATTTTGTACATTCCGCCATGTCCCGATATGGAGATATTTTATCACATTCCATACCCGTTTTCATCTCCAAAAATCCCGACTGTGTGCATAAACCGCCTCCCTTTATCCCCCGTTTGATAACCAGACGATACTTTCCCTTGCAAACGCCCGCATTTCCCGATATACTGCATGATGAAATATCTATACGAACGCACAAAACAGTTATGAACGGAGAATCAACATGAGCATATTAAATGTAGAACATCTGTCCCACGGCTTCGGCGACAGAGCGATATTCCACGACGTTTCCTTCCGCCTCTTAAAAGGCGAGCACATCGGACTGATCGGTGCAAACGGCGAGGGAAAATCCACTTTCATGAACATCATCACCGGACGGCTCATGCCCGATGAGGGCAAGGTCGAGTGGTCTAAAAATGTCCGCGCAGGCTATCTTGACCAGCACACCGCCCTCGAAAAAGGCATGACAATACGTCAGGTGCTCACCTCCGCCTTCGATTTTCTTCTTGATATGGAGCAGGAATTAAACGGCATCTATGACAAAATGGGCGAAGCCGATGAAGACGGCTTACAGGCTCTTATGGAAGAAGCCGGGACCTTGCAGGAGCTTTTGACCGCACATGACTTCTATATGATAGATTCTAAAGTAGAGGAAGTCGGACGTGCCCTCGGTCTTGCGGATATCGGTCTGGAAAAAGACGTTTCCGAGCTGTCCGGCGGTCAGCGTACAAAAGTGCTCCTCGGAAAACTCCTTCTGGAAAAGCCTGACATCCTTCTTCTGGACGAGCCTACCAACTATCTGGACGCCGTCCATATCGAATGGCTCAAACGCTACTTAAACGAATATGAAAACGCCTTTATCCTGATTTCCCATGATATCCCGTTTTTGAACAGCGTCGTAAACCTCATCTACCATATGGATAACCAGCAGCTTACCCGCTATGTGGGTGATTACGATAAATTCCAGGAAGTTTACGCCATGAAAAAAGCGCAATTGGAGGCCGCTTACAACAAGCAGCAGAAAGAGATCGCAGATTTAAAGGATTTTGTGGCGCGCAACAAGGCGCGCGTTTCCACCCGGAATATGGCGATGTCCCGCCAGAAGAAGCTCGATAAGATGGACGTAATAGAACTGCAGGCAGAAAAACCGAAACCGGAATTTAATTTCAAAGAGGCACGCACGCCCGGCCGCTATATCTTCCAGACCAACGAGCTTATCATCGGCTACGATGAACCCCTCTCCTCCCCGCTGACCCTTGCGATGGAACGCGGTCAGAAAATCGTGCTTACCGGCGCAAACGGAATTGGAAAGTCCACTCTGTTAAAGAGCATACTCGGCCTTATCCCGCCGATTTCAGGCACAGTCGAGCAGGGTGATTATCTGGAGATAGGATATTTCGAACAGGAAATGAGTCAGGACATCTCCACAACCTGCATCGAGGAGATATGGCAGGAATTTCCCGGCTACAGCCAGTATGAAGTGCGCTCGGCCCTTGCAAAATGCGGACTGACGACAAAGCATATTGAAAGTCTCGTCAAGGTGCTTTCCGGAGGCGAGCAGGCAAAGGTTCGCCTCTGCAAGCTCATCAACCGCCCCTCCAACGTGCTCGTGCTCGACGAGCCTACAAACCATCTGGATGTAGATGCAAAGGACGAATTAAAACGCGCCCTGCTCGCTTATAAGGGCAGCATTCTTATGGTATGCCACGAGCCCGAATTTTACGAAGGGCTTGCCGACGCAGTGTGGGACGCTTCCAAATGGACGACAAGAACCGTATAACCGTCCCGATACTGACAGATACAAAAACAGGGCGTCTGGAATTCTTTTTTGTAGGATTCCAGACGTCCTGTTTTCTTAAAATTCCCGTTTTTCATAAAATTTCAGCGAAATCACAAATGATACCGCTGCGATTGCCAGCGCCGCTGCCAGCACTCCTGCCGCCGAAAAACCCGTCATACTTTCCATAATCTGTCCTGCATCGGCTCTTGCCATATCCCCTTGACCGGTCAGGCTCGCAGAAGCTCCCGCCAGTCCTCCGACAATCGCCATCACTGCGATCATCCATATCCGCCCCTTTGTAGTCCCGAAACGAAATATGACCGGAAGCTCCAGCGCCATACACAGGCAGCCGCACGCAAACACTATCAGCATACCCGGAACCCCGAAAAACCGCGCCTTCCCCGGAGCCAACAGGCCTGCCGCCAGCATGACGCCTGCCGTGAGAAATGTCACAAACAGACCGCTCAGCAGCCCGAGGATATATTTTTCAAGCACAAATTCCTTTCTCGAAACCGGAAGCGTCACCGCAACAGAATCCCACTTGCTGCGCTCGTCCAACGCCATCACAGTCTGAACAGTCAACATTCCCACAAATACATTCATCGCCGCGAACAAAAACGCCATTCCTGAAAATGCTGCCACCGCCGCATATATCATGTGAAAAATCAGCATCACCCTCCACTGTCTGTACAAAACATACCAGTCCTTCAATAAAAGTCCTTTCATGCTCTTCCCTCCTTTGCGATCGCTACGATTATCTCCTCGATGCCTGCCCGCTGAATCTGCATCCCGTCGGGCAGAAGTCTGCGCTTTACGACAGCCTCCACGCCAAACTCACTCTTTCTTGCGGAAACGACAGCTTCAGGACATATCGCTTCAAATTCCTTCTTACCGACATGTAATATTCCGTACTTCTCCAAAATCTCGTCCTTTTCTTCACAGAACAAAACTCTGCCCTGATGAAGGAAGGTCACATAATCGCATATTTTCTCCAAATCCGTTACGATATGGGACGATATCAGGATGGAATGTTCCTCCTCCCGCGTAAAATCATTAAATACATCCAGAATCTCATCCCGCGCCATCGGATCGAGCCCGCCTGTCGCTTCATCCAATAATAACAGCTTCGCATTGTGTGAAAGCGCCGCCGCAAGAGACAGCTTCATTTTCATTCCCCTTGAAAATTCCTGAAATCTCTTTTTCTGCGGAAGCTGAAAACGGTCCAGCCAGCCGTAAAACGTATCCTTTTCCCAGTTTTCATAAAATCCTGCCATTACGCGGTCTACCTGCTTCGGCGTCAGCTCGTCCGGGAAACACGCTTCATCCATTACCACGCCTATCTCCTGTTTTTTTCTTTGAAAGTCTGCTGACCCCGTATCGCATCCCAACACCCGTATAATTCCCTCATCGGGACGCACAGCTCCTGTTATCGCTTTGATGGTTGTGCTTTTTCCTGCGCCGTTTTCTCCTATCAGCCCCATGATACATCCGGACGGCAGAGTAAAGCCCACATGATCAAGTGTATAATCACGATATCTTTTTGTTACATTTTCCAAATATAATGCTTCTTGCATTTCTGTTTCCTTTCTTCGCTCAATCCTCTCCCAGCAGCGCAAACATCTCCAAAAGCTCCTGCTTTGAAAGTCCGCATGCCGCTGCCAGCTCATAGGCCGCGCTCATATGCTCCTCAATCTTTTTCAGATTCTCTTCCCTTATCAACTCCAGATTCTTCTTCGCCACAAAGCTTCCCTTGCCTGTCACCGTATAAATGAAGCCTTCCCGTTCCAGCTCCTCGTACGCCCGTTTCGTCGTGATAACGCTGATGCGCAGCTCCTTTGCAAGTCCCCTGATAGACGGGAGCAGCTCGCCTTCCTTTAACGCTCCCGACAAAATAAGCTTCTTTATCTGCGAGTATATCTGATCATAGATAGGCTGATCTCCCATATTGCTGATGATGATGTCCAGCTTCCTCACCTCCGTTCTTGTGTATATACTCATTATATACACTATCTACATTTTGTCAACCGGTTTCTCATAAAATATATTATGCTCGGCAGCCAAAGAGCAAAATAGACCTCCAAAGAGCCACTGCCCTTTGGGGGTCCATATCACTTCACATCTCCCTTATAAACGTCACTCCGTCCAGCTTTCCATACTCCTCGATAATCTGCGCATGGAGTACCGGTTCTTCAAAATGCAGTGTCATATTTACTGAAACGACCCTGCTGCCGTCTACATCTTTTCCGCGCCTCACCTCCAGATTGTCCATCCGGCATCCGTGCTCTCTTCCGTATCCCAGAAACGCGCTCAGATCCTTCATCCGTATAAGCTCCACATATACCGCAAACACCTTTGACCTGCGGCTCAGGCGTTTATCGACAACATGCAGTATCCGCAGAGAACACCATATCGCCGCAAAGCCGATGATAGCGCCGGAATAAAAGCCGGCTCCCAAGGCCAGTCCAAGGCAGGCATCCGCCCATAATCCTGCTGCCGTTGTCAGCCCTTTTACCTGATTCTGACGCGTAACGAGGATAGTTCCTGCTCCCAGAAACCCTATACCGCTGATGACCTGGGCCGCGATACGTCCCGGGTCTCCGGTTCCCGTCCCCTGATTCAGATATATCCCTGTCATCATTGCGATAGCAGACCCTAAGCATACTACCATGTATGTCCTAAATCCTGCCGGACGCCCTTTCTTTTCACGCTCATAGCCCAATACCCCGCTGAAAAGCATCGCCAGCACCGTTCTTAATAAAATCGACTGCAGCGTCAGCTCCTGCAATGCCGCTATCTGCTCCAGTACCATCTTCCCCCTCCATTCTGCCACTTCATCTGATTCCTGTCATTTCCCCCGAAACAACACCTTTTATAAATACCGTTCATCATAGACCGCTCGACCCCCGCCCACAAACTTCCTCCGGGTGCGGGCGCACACCAGACGGGCATCCCCGATCTGACGGACAGAAAGCCGCACCGGAACCGCCACTTCTTTTAAATGCATCCCTATCAGCGTATCCCCGATATCCATCCCCGCATGTGCCCGAATATGCTCGACCGCACATGGCGTCTCAAAATGTTTCCATGCCGCTGTTGCAAAAGAGCCTCCTGCCTTGGGCTGGGGCACCACGTTTACAGGCTCATATCCATATCTCTCTGCCGCCTCCTCCTCGACTATCAACGCCCGGTTCAAATGTTCGCAGCACTGGGCCGCCAGGTATACCCCCGCTTCCTTTGCCGCCCGATAAATCCCGTCAAATACATGCTCCGCAAGCTCCGGACTGGAAAAAGTCCCTATTCTTTCGCCGCCCACCTCGCTCGTGGAACACCCGACCACAAGAATTTCTCCGTGCCTCAGCTGTGCGGTTTCTATAAGTTCCTTCGCTGCGCCGTATGCCTCCTGACTTATCTTATTATATACGCTCCCTGTGCATGCGCTGTCTGAGCCGCTTTTATGAACGTCCTTTTTTTCCATCAAAACCGCCTTCCCTTCTGCTTTTTCTGCTGTTAGATATATTTCTATTTTCACACAAATTCCAAAACTGTCAACAGCTTTCCCCTCCGCTCCCATATCTTGTCATCATTTTATAGAGCCATCCTCACAAAACCTCTTGTCTATTTTCATCTTTTGGTTTAAAATAAATACAAATTTAAAAAATTGTTTTTATTTTTTCAAGGAGGCGCCATGCCGAAAGCAGCTTATTCCGAAGAAGACCGCATCAGAATCCGGTCCGCCCTGATATGTACCGCTCTGGAGCTGATGGCAAAGCAGGGTATCCAGCACACTACCGTAGAACAGATATATAAGACCGTAGGGATTTCCAGAACGTTCTTTTATTCCTTTTTCCCGGCAAAAGAAGACATTATCGTGGAAGCCCTCTACCTTCAGCAGCCCAGGCTCATCGAATACGCCCGCCGCCTGATATCCCAGCCCGGACTTGACTGGCGCGATGCCGTCCGGCAGTTCCTTCATTCCTGCTGCTACGGTGAAAAGCACGGCATCGCTGTTTTGACTATCGAAGAACAGCAGCATCTCTTCCGTCGGCTTTCGCCTGAAAATTACAATATATTCCGTCAGAGACAGCTCCGGCTCTTCGGACAGATATTAGAATGCTTCGGTGTCCGGGCGGATGAGGACACAGTCGGCATCTTTACCAATCTGTGCCTCACTGTAATGATAGTCCGCAGAGCCATTCCCGATACGCTCCCGCTGTTTGTTCCGAAAGCGGCAGACGAAACGGTCGCCTTCCATATCAACTCCATCGTTGACTGGCTGGACAGCATAAGAACTCCGGGTATTTTGCCCGAGTAATATAAAAAGAGGAGGAAACTATCATGGGATTTCTCAGTAAACTTTTCAAAGGGCCGGAAGTCGATACGGCAAAGAGCAATGCGAACGCAAAAAAGATGCGTGAGCTTTTTAACCAGTCTGTCGAAAACGGTGACCGCTATCGCCTTATCTTCGGTTATACCGAAGATGTGAGCCGCTTCAACTATGGCTTTGTCCACGGAAGCAAAACAAAAATAGGCAACCTTATCGTCGGATGGGATGCTTCTGTAGACACGATTGTCGTACTGCCTACAGTTCCCGATCTTTCCGGTTGCGGTGAGCCTGTCTGCTACCGCCGTTCTGAAATCCTAAAAGCATACCGGAACAAATATCCGACGAATGCCTTTATCATTTATCCCGACAAAAAGGGCTATATCGGTATCAATGCCTATGACTGGCTGGACGATGAAAAGCTTTATGTCTATGTATCGCAGGAAGAAGAGCTTGCTGCTTTTACCGATTACTTTATGAATCATTTTGCGACAAAATAAATGTTTTCCCGCAAACCGCCACACCCTTCTGCAGAGTCCGGCACAGCCCCTATCCGGCAAAATACACTTCCTGACTGTGCAGAGGGGGGCTAGACGGTTATGACTTTCAAAGTTTTTTGATAAAACCATTGACTTTTCCTATAAAATCCGGTATTATAATAAAGCTGACAAGCAATCGAAGCGTGGCTCAGTTTGGTAGAGCGCTGCGTTCGGGACGCAGAGGTCGCGTGTTCGAATCACGTCGCTTCGACTAAAAGCACCGTATTGACGGTGCTTTTTTTGTTTCGTAAAATAGTATCCTACGCCAGATGCTTCCCGCTTACACCCCCGGCATCTCCTCCAGCGCCTTAAACCGATACCCCATTTCCTCCCACCTCGTCAAAAGCTCATCCAGTATCTCCCCGTTTGTTCTGGAAGTGTTGTGGAGCAGCACGACTGCCCCCGGATGCACCCTTTTCAGTAGCTTGGAAAATGCTTCCTCATGCGTAGGCTGCGCGTCCTGATTCCAATCCACATAGGCAAGGCTCCAGAAAAAAGTCTTATACCCCAGCTCCTGCGCTATTTTCAGATTGTTTTCGCTGTATTTCCCCTGCGGCGGACGGTAGAATTTCACCATTTTTTGCCCGATTGTCCGCTCATAGAGCGTTTCCAGCTCCCCGAGCTCTTTTTGAAACTCTTCTTTTCCCATCGAGGACATATTCGGATGATGATAACTGTGATTTCCGACCGTATGTCCTTCCGCAACCATCCGTTTTACAAGCTCCGGACTCGTTTCCACATAATTTCCTACAACAAAAAAAGCCGCCGGTGCGCTGTGTTTTTTGAGAGCGTCCAGAATCGCGGGCGTATTGCCGTTTTCAAACCCGCAGTCGAACGTCAGATAAAGCACCTTTTCCTGCGTGTCCTCCGCATAAAAAGCGTCATATCTTCCCAATTCCTCAAAATCCGCATTCGCGACCGGTGGCTTCCCTTCCTCCTGAAAGCTCAACCCCCAGTTTTGCTCTGCCGGAAGTGCCGAAACCGCCATGTCACGCATGCTCACGATACGTCCCGCAAAGCTTCCAAAACAAAATGCCAGCGTAAAGATCAGGCACAATCCCACCAGCGCCCTGACTTTTTCCCGTCTGTCCATAGAAATCACCGTCTACCCGTTTTTACACTATATCCCCAAACGGCTTTTCCTATGTCTGAAAAATATAATCCAGACGCCTCTGCAGCGCCGTATACACGTCGATATCCAGATACTTCTTTTTCATTCGTTCCCTCTTTAAAACAGCCGGGCAGCCCTGCCGCCGACTTTATCTGCTGATGATATATTTGCAGATGGGATTTCCCTGCGATGAAAAACGCTCCTCATACTCCGTCATCACATTTCCGGCGCACAGCCGCTCGTCATGATGCAGGTCATATGTCATCTCGTCCAGCCGCCATCCGGCTTCCTTTACTTCTTCCAGCGCAAAATCGAACAGCGGGCGGTTATCCGTCTTAAACTCAATGGTCCCGTCCTTTTTCAGTATCTTGTCATACCGCGCCAAAAACTGTCTGGATTCCAGACGTCTTTTTGCATGCCTGTCCTTCGGCCACGGGTCAGAAAAATTAAGATATATCCGGTCCAATTCCCCGTCTGCAAACACATTTTCCAAATCCTCCGCGTCCATGCGCAGCAGCCGCACGTTCGGCAGCTCCTCCTCTTCCAGCTTCTGAACCGCCCGCAAAAGGACCGTCGAATATTTCTCGATACCGATAAAATTTATCTCCGGATTCAGACGCGCCATATCCATCAGGAAACGTCCTTTTCCCATGCCTATCTCTACATATACCGGACGGTCGTTTCCAAACGCGCTGCGCCACATGCCCTTCTGCTGCTCCGGCTCATGAACTACAAACCGGCTTTCCCCGATCATCTCCCGGGACCCTGTCACATTTCTCAGTCTCATATAAATTTTCCTTTTTTTTCATATTTTACCAGTTATTTTACTATAGTATCCCCTAAAAAGGAAGCGATTCCCGCAACTCTTTAAGAAATTGTAAATTTTTCTGCTGAACACTTAATTTTTATGCAATAATAGTGTATGATGGAAACGATATTTCAAAAAAAACGATATTGAGACAAAAAATAAGCCTGACGGCTCATTTTTCACACAGAATGGAGAACGACATGAGATCTATCTGGAAAAAACGTATTTTTTCTTTTATCATAGCGGCCGGCTGCAGCGCTGCTCTTATGAACAGCGCTTTTTTGACGGCTCACGCAGAAGTCATCGATTATCGGGCACAGCTGGAAATCTACAAACAGCTTCCTGTCGACACCAACGGCGTTGATAACTGGCCTCAGGGTCCGGTCGTGTCGGCAAAATCCGCCATTTTGATGGATGCCGATACGGGAGCCGTCCTGTATTCCAAAAACATCCACGAGAAGCTATATCCCGCCAGTACCACAAAGATACTGACCGCCTATATCGCCCGGCAGAAAAGCGGGCTTGACGATATGGTGGAATATTCCTCCGAAGCAGTCAACAGCATCGACTGGCGCAGCGATTCCAATATCGGTATCAAGGCCGGGGAAGCCATAACAATGGAACAGTCCCTTTACGGCCTTCTCGTCGGCTCTGCCAGCGAATGCGGCAACGCCATCGGCGAGCATATCAGCGGCAATGTGGATGACTTTATACAGCTGATGAACGAAACAGCCAAAAACCTCGGCTGTACCGAAACCCACTTCGTGAATACAAACGGCAAACACGATGAAGAGCATTATACCTCAACCCATGACCTTGCACTCATCGCACAGCAGTTTTTTGCAGACGAAGTGCTTTGTAAAATGTCCAGCACCCGCAGCTACACGATTCCTGCGTCACCCACGCTTTCGCAGGAGCTTATCCCCAACAGCAAAAACAACCTCCTGCCGGGCAAAGCATACGCCTATGAATATCTGGTCGGCAGCAAGACCGGCTACACACCTCATGCGCGCTCCAACCTTGTTTCCTGCGCGGAAAAAGACGGATTAAAACTCATCTGCGTCGTGATGGCGGATGAATCCCCTGAACAATTTAAGGATACCGTCAGCCTTTTTGATTACGGCTTCAGCAATTTTTCATCCGTGCACGCAGTCCAGGAGGATACCACCTATAACGTGGGACGCGGCGGACTTTTTTCTGCCGGAGGACAGCAGGCCGCCCAGATACTTTCCATTGACCCGGACGCGAAGGTGACTCTTCCTGCCACTGTTGAATTTGCAGACCTGACTTCCGAGCTCACCTATGACGGCAACGGTGCCGGACAGGCTGCTGTTATTCACTATTCCTACAACGGTCAGACGCTCGGGACTGCACCTATTCTGTTTCAGGATGTGGCTGCCTTCGATTTTAACACCCAGCCCCTGACGGAAGAGGAAGCTGCCGCTCTTGCCTCCCAAACGACTCAGGATACCGCTGGTGCAGCTGTATTCTCAGCTTTGGGGACAGACTCCGGCGAAAACAGTACACAGGACGGCAGTGAAACCGTCGCCCCCGGCGAGACAGCCTCCGAAGAAGAGAGTGCTCTTCCTGAAAGCAGCGCTCCCGCCCCCTCCGAAGCGGTCCGTCCCTCCGTTGCAATACCCGGCGGAAATGTAATTTTTTTAAATATCAAAAATATCCTCATCGTTATAGGCGCAATTTCCGCCATTGCCATCGCTGCACTCGTTATCCGCTCCGTCGTTGTCTCCCGCAGACGCAACCGCAGAAGACAGGCTATCATGAAACGGCGCAGGGAAAACCGCGGAAAGGAAATTATCAATTTCGATAAATATATCGATCCGAATCTGTAAACTATCCAAAAAACTTCCATAAAAAAGGGAGATGGCGTAAAAACTGCGCCTCTCCCTTTTTTAACAAATTCTTTTCTTTTTTTGCAACATATCTCTCCCGCCGTTCGTTATCTATGCAGAAAGGGGGCGAAACCTTTGTGGGAAGAGCTTTATGAAGACTATTTCAAAGAACTGGTAAGTTACGGCACGCGTATGTGCGGCAGCAGGGAGCTGTCTGAAGACCTTGCCCAGGAAACCTTTATAAAGGCAATGATGCACGCTGCCGCCATAGAGGACCTGTCCCCCGCCAAGCGGAGGGCATGGTTGTACCGTACTTTCAAAAACCTCTTCTTCGACCGCTATCGGCGGACCGTTCTGGAAAACAACTACATAAACAATCTTTCGTCTGAATTTTCTGAAGACGAACGGATACAGGAGGTTGAAAATGCGATGCTCTTACAGACTGTCAGCCCTACGGACCGCGCGATGTTCCAGCTCCGCTATTTTGACGGCTATACCGCGGAGGAGATTGCCCGGATGATGAACCTGCCATCCGGAACGGTTCGCTCACGACTGTCCCGCTGCCGCAAATTTTTAAAAGAACAGCTCAATTTTAAAGGAGGAAAATGATATGGCTAAAAAATTGACCATCAACTGTGCAAACTGCGACGCCAGAAAAGTACAGGAGGAAAACTATTCTCACTACGAACAGATAACTATCAACTGCGCCACCATCCTGACCAGCCCTGCCGGAAAGGCAGTGCTGAGCAGACTTCCCTTTACCCTCAACTGCGCCAATGTAATGGAGCTTGAAGATGATGTGGATTTCCGCACAGTCAACGGCAGCAGCGAGATCAAAAGCGGAGATGCCGTCCCTCAGCAAAAATTCTATCTGGCTGTCAACGGCCAGCTCACGCTCGGTCCCGACACTCAAAAACAGCTTGAAAAATGCGTCGGCATGACGATAAACGGATCGCTGGTCTGCCCCGAAAGCGTCTACACCGCTCTCCCTGCGGTAAAAGTCAACGGTTCAACCACCTGCTATCCTGATAACGCCATTGTACTCAAGCGCAGCGCAGTCATCGACAGATTGTTTGCACTTCGCGCCAAAAACAGCCTGTACTGGTCCGGCAGGCGCATGATCATGGTAGATCCGGAATTAAATGCGGAAGCTCTGAGAAACAAAGGCGCCTCCTTCAGCGCCGGAGAAATCATCATTGCCCGGTCCAAAGTTGAATCCCTTATCGACCTCATCGACGAAAAGGCTGAAATCATCATCGTTCCCGATGATACCGCCGTCATAATGGATGATATCACGCTGGACGATACAGCCCTTCGGCGCTTCGGCAGCAGCCTGTATGTCATCGGAGACGTGACCGTTCCCGAAAATGCAGACATGCTGGACCGGCTGACCTATCTGAACATCCGCGGAGACGCACTGGTCGCACCGGAGCACAAAGAAAAATTCCTTGAAACAGTAACTGAAATCTCCGGCGAAGTAAAATCCATAAGGCCCAGAGGCGCTGTACTGGAGGATAAACCTTTTGTCAAAATCACCCGCTGGATGCTGGAGCAGCAGCCTCTGGGCATCGACGTCAGGGACTGCGGCATCGTAAAAATCTCCGATGATATTCCCAGAGAGCTCATCGTGGAACGGCTCCATCTGGAAGACTGCGGCATCATTAAATGCAGCAAAGAACTGGAGGACGCCGTCAGTATGGTCTGTGAAGATACCGCGCATATATGCACAACAGACGACGATGACGACATAGGAATCGGTAATATGATAAAAAATGCCCTGAGCGGTATCAATAATGCTCTGGATACAAAAATCATCAACGCCGCCGATTATATCCTGTAATATCATCAAATCTATCCTTATCTGACAACGCTATAAACTGCAGGAGCCGCAGACCTCTCTTTTTTAAGTCTGCGGCTCCTGTATCATTTTTTATCCTATCCCCTGTGCCGGTGCTCTCTCCGGAGCTCCCTGACATGCTCTTTTCTCCCCAGTATCTGTTCCCGTTCCTCTTCGCTGATGAACTTTGTTGTCTTGACAGCGTAGACCATATCGTTCTCCGCCTTTTTGATGCGTATTTTCCCTTTCATCCATCCATGCTTGTCACAATAGGAAAGACTGTAATAGTGCCTGCCGTTCGGCGTAAACCAGCGCACCTTCCGGCGCAGGTTTTTGTGGCACATATAGCAGCGGGTCGAAATAACCTCCCTGTCCGCCATCAGCTCTTCCTTATCCGCAAACGGTCGGGAAATATATTTTGCATAATCATCAAATACGACATGCACCTCATCGCGGTGGCTTTTCGGGAGCACGAACGTGTCATATGAAAATCTCTGCAGGGCGACCGGGTCTTTTATCATCTGGAGCACCCTCGCCGTATACCACGCATCGCTGAGCGCCCGATGGAACGCCCCGTCCTTTTCGATATTTAAAAAATCCACCGCATATTCCAGACTGCGCCTGCTCTTCTGGTCCTCATACGCTATCGAAAAAAGCTTCTGGATATCATAAAAACGCACTGGTCCGGTTCCCAGCGGCTCCATACCAAAGAAACGCATATTACGCTGCAGCTCCGTTAAATCCTGCGGTCCCCATGTGCCAAACATAAAATCCGTCCCGCACCATTTCAAAAAGTCGCCCGCGACCTCCGTAAATTTTCTTTTTCCCTGCAGCTCCTCCATATGTATCCCTATCAGCCGCTCCGTCACAGAATGCATTTCCTCATATACCTGCGGACAGATCAGTTCCTGAAACGTATCTATGATCTCCATGCGGCTGTTCAGTTTTACCGCCCCTATCTCGATGATTTCAAAGGTCAGCAGCCTGCTGCGGGCGTCCCGGTTATCAGACGCCTGATTCCATTCCAGATCCAGAACTACATAATCCATTGATAGTACCTCCGCCTACAACGATATCTCCATCATACAGAACGACCGACTGTCCCTTTGTGATAGCCCGCTGAGGTTCGTCAAATACCAGATGTATCCCATCCTTTCCAACCGGCTCTGCATTCGCCCACTGTTCCTTATGACGATAGCGCACCTTCGCCTTTACCCTGAGCGTCCCTGCCGGAACATCGCCGCCTATCCAGCAGAAATCGTTTGCCGTCAGCTCCTTTGACCAAAGCTCTGCATCCCTGCCGAGTATGACTCTGTTATTTGCCACATCTATGCGCTGCACATACATCGGCTCTTTTAATGCCAGTCCGAGGCCTTTGCGCTGCCCTACCGTATAATGGATGATTCCCTTATGCTGCCCGAGCACATGTCCCTCCCGGTCCACGAAATCGCCCGGCAAAAAGGTCTTGCCCGTATAACGCTGTATGAATCCGGCATAATCCCCGTCCGGAACAAAACAGATATCCTGACTGTCATGCTTGCGGGCATTCACAAACCCTTCCGCCTCCGCGATTTCCCGTATCTCAGGCTTTCTCATGCCGCCCAGCGGAAACTTCAGATGCGCCAGCTGCTCCTGACTCAGATTGTAGAGAACATAGCTCTGGTCCTTATTTTCGTCAATCCCTTTTTTCAGGAAAAAACGTCCGTCACACTCCTCTATCCGCGCATAATGTCCCGTCACGACATAGTTGCATTCCAGCTCCCTTGCCCGACGCAACAGCTTGTCAAATTTCATATAACGGTTACAGTCGATACACGGGTTCGGCGTGCAGCCGTTTTCGTAGGCGCATACGAACCGGTCCATGACCTGTGTTCCGAAATCCTCCGTAAAATTGAATACAAAATAAGGCATCCCGAGTGCTCTCGCCACACTGCGCGCATCTTCCACATCTTCCAGGGAACAGCATGTTCCGCCCTTTCGTTCGCAGGTATCCTCTCCCGCAAAAAGGCGCATCGTCACGCCCATACAATCATATCCGTCACGCTTCATCAGCCATGCCGCAACGCTGGAATCCACGCCGCCGCTCATGGCTATCATCGCTTTTTTCATGTAAGCTATCCTCCGTTTTTCCGCCCTGTCTATTTTACATTATGAGCGATTGCCGCCGCCCTGTCAATTCCTGCAAAACAACCGTTTTCCCGCAAAGATCACGATCAGACATAACACGCCGACCAGCACGATCGTGCCTCCGGGCTTTAAGCCAAGATAAAATGCCGCAAACAATCCTATCGTCATAAACAGGATATCCAGAATCACCGCTATCAAAACCGTCTGTCTGTAATTTTTTCCAAACTGCATCGCGCACGCGACCGGCACTACCATCATGGACGATACCATCAGTGCGCCGACCGTCCGCGCAGCGACAGATACCGTCACCGCTATCATGACCGTAAATACAAAATTCACCGCGCTCACCGGCACACCAGCCAGACGCGCGCTCCTTTCGTCCAGCGAGATATAGAAAAATTCCTTGTAGAGCAAAATAAAAACCCCGAGGACCACGGCTGCCACACCGACCACCGTATACATTTCCACATCGCTTATCGCCACAATGCTTCCGAATAAAAAACTGTTAAAATTCGCAGAATTCCCGACAAATCCCGACAGCACGCCAGCCAGTCCGATACCTGCCGACATGATGATGGAAATCGACATTTCCGAGTAGCGCGGAAGCCTGCGGCGCACCGCCTCTATCCCAAGGGATGCCGCCACACATGCCGCAGCAGCTCCGGCCACCGGATTCACACCAAGGATCAGTCCTGCCGCAACGCCGGCCAGGGACGTATGGGAAAGGGCATCCCCTATCATCGAAAGACGTTTGCACACCACTACCATCCCTACACAGGGAATGACCGCCGCCAGTAAAATGCCGACGACAAACGCCCTCTGCATAAACATATATTCAAAAATCCGCATTTTTGCTCCCTTCCCTTTCTTCCTGCGCCGTCCCGTTTTTCCGGTACATTTTTCCGTCCTCCAAAATCCACACGTCCTGCGCGTAACGCGCTGCCCGCTTTGCGTCGTGCGTTACCATTAAAATGGATATTTTCTGCTTTTCATGGATTTTTTTCAGGAGCTGATAAAAACTCTCCGCATTTTTTTCATCGAGGGCTGAGGTTGGTTCATCCAGCACCAGAAGCTTCGGCTCGTTCACAAGCGCCCGCGCCAGCAGGATACGCTGCTGCTGACCGCCGGAAAGATTTCCTATCAACCGTTTTTCAAACTCCTCCATCCCGACGAGCTCCAGCGCCCGCCTCACCTGCGCCTTCTCCTTTTTGCCCGCAAATCTGAAAAGTCCGATGCGGCGGTACAGATTTGCCTGCACTATCTCCTCCACAGACGCCGGGAAATCCTCCCAGCCCGTCATCCCGTTCTGAGCCGCATAGCTTATCTGCTGCCAGTCCTTAAATCCGCGGACATCCTGCCCGAATATCTCTATCTTCCCGTTTTCCGCCGTCAGCTCTCCTAACAGCAGCCTTAAAAACGTGCTCTTTCCCGCGCCGTTTTCTCCCAGAAGCAGTCCAAAATGCCCTTCCGGCAGAGAAAACCCTATCTTTTCCAGCACCTGTTCCTTTCCATAGGAAAAGTCCAGATTTTCGATTCTGATGGCCTCCATGCTGTCCTCCCGTCTTTTATTTGATGTCGTTTCAGCCGTGATATCCGGTTTTCAGCCGTTCTCGCCTTCCAGGGAAAGGAGCAGCTGTTCCAGATTTTTTTCCATCACGCTGAAATAGTCCTCCCCTGCCTCCAGCTCCTCGCCGCTCAAACCTTCCAGCGGACTCAGCGCCAGCAATCGGATTCCCGTCTCCGCCGCTACGGTCTCGGCTGTTTTGGAACCTGACAGTTCCTCAAAAAATACCGCCCGTATCTGATTTTCCCGGACAAAATCGATGATATCCGCCATTCTTTTAGGATTCGGTTCCTGGTCCGGTGAAAGCCCGTCTATCCCCACCTGCTCCAGACCGTATGCGCTGCACAGATAGCCGTATGCTTCATGGGCAGTCACAATCTGCCGCCCGGCAAAATCCGCCAACGCCTCCCGGTACTTCCTGTCCAGTTCCTCCGCCGCCTTCGCCCATTTGTCATAATTGGCTTCATAATAGGCGCCGTTATCCGGGTCTGCCTGTACGAAAGCATTTTTGATATTTTCCATTTCAAGCTTCGCATTGTGCGGGTCGAGCCACACATGCGGATCGTACCCTCCGTGGCTGTGGCTGTGCCCTTCATGGTCATGCTCTTCTTCTGCATGAAGCTTTACTCCCTGCGACGCCTCTACCACCAGAAGCTCTTTATTTTCCAGGCTTTCCGTCACATCCTCCGCCCAGTGCTCCATTCCCGCTCCGTTATAAATAAAGACGTCCGCACGCTCCAGCCCTGTGATATCCGTCGTTGACGGCTCCCAGTCGTGAGGCTCCGTCCCGGCCGGGACCATACAGGTGATATCGGCCCTGTCGCCGCCTATCTTTTCCGCAAAATCCGCCATCATATAAAAGCTCGCCATCACCAGAAGTTTTCCTTCGGCGCTGTCTGCGTTCTCCTCCTGCTGCGCCTTCCCGGTCAGTCCTGTGATAAAAATTTGTGTATCAAAATCCTGGCTGCTCCCGCACCCGGCTGCAGAAAATATCAGCGCCGCCGAAAGGAGCATTGCCGCCGCTCTTTTTTCACAGTTTCTCATAAAATCCCTTCCGTCCTGCTTTTCCGGCATCCGCTGCAATAGCCGTACAGTATCATGTGCCTGCCGTCCAGCTCAAAATCATGCTCTGCCCGGATATGCTCCGAAAACCCGTCCAGCTGCCTGCATTCCAGCGGGATCATCTTTCCGCACATGAGGCATACCAGCCGCCCGAGGCTTCCCGGCTTTAATTCCCCCACATACCGAAACTGCGCGCTCGCCCCGTCTACCGCAGGTATCTTGATGACCTCCCGCTGCTCCGTCAGCCTGTCCAGCGCCCGGTACACCGTCGTCTGCCCCACATGCAGCCCGTCCGCTTTCAGACAATCCATACACTGTTCTGCCGTTAAAAATCTTCCGCTGTGTTTTTTCAAGCATTCCCGAATCAGCTCCTGCTGTTTCGTCCTGTATCTTACACGTTCCGCCATGACTTTCTCCCAATACCCGATCATAATTAAAATTGAAAACGATTTTCATTTTATTTATTATAAATATCTGTGCTGAAATGTCAAGTCTGCATTTTTGGTAGAGGAAACTTGCCGCATATTCAGTCGTTATCGCGGTTTTCATCTATTATCTGAACAGATATCATAAGGAAATGTAAGACCATGTCCTTATGATATGTCATCCCCGGCAGCGAAAGCAAAAAACAAACAGGGACATCTGTAATCTGCAGATGCCCCTGTTCAAAACTTGTCGGCTCTTCGACCTTTTCAGTTTATTCCTTTATATTCCTCTTCAATATCACAAACAGCATCACAAGCGCCGCTGTCGCCAAAATATGGGCGATGCCGGCAAAGCCGGAAATCATCCCGTTCATGCCGGAGGAAAGCTCTGTCCCCAGCACTTCAAGGACGCCTCTTACAACGAGCATGACCGCCATAAACGGAACTGCGATATTGTACAGCACAAAAAATCTGCCGAACAGCTTATCCTTCAAAATCCCCTGCCAGCGTCCTGCAAGCAGCGTGACGATCAGCCAGAAAAACATGCCGAGCATAAACAGGTGCGCGTGTACCTTTCCGAGCGCCGTCTCTCCCACATAGCCGTTAAATTTTGTGAATTCCCTGTAAAAAACGCCTCCTGCCAGCGCGGCAGCCATATAGACCATAGAAGTATTTATCAGTTTTTTCATCTTTTCAGTCCCTTTCCTTTTTCATCGCATTATATCCGATGAGCACCGTCCACACATATGCGCATGTCTTCGGTATCATCAGCATCCCGAGCATCGGGACCTTATCCGCAAACAGGACGACCGGCAGATAAAAGCCAAAGCTTATCACGATCGTCAGCCACATATTGTGGAACGCCCTGTCATTTTTCTCTCTCGCACTCTTATAAAAAAGTACGATTATCAAAAGTCCGAGCGCCGTAAACGGGATGTTCCTGTAAATTCCCCAGGAAAGCGGCGCGTCTGCGCTCGTCCACATATTCTGCGGGAAAAAGCACAGTGCGATACGCGCGGCAGCCAGCCCGTAAACCGCTGCTGTCAGCCCCTTCTGCCCGGAAACCTGATAACGCAGCCTCCACACATAATACAGCAGCACATAAAATGCCGTCATCGTAATGGATGTGATGAATTTTCCTATACCCAGCGCCACCGTATAGTTCTCCAGCCCGGTCGTACACAGCGCGAACGCCCTCGGAACGAGGTGGAACGCATCTCCCGCTCCCAGCACGACCGCCATGATCCCGAACAGCTTGAACTGCCTGTTCCCGCCGCATTTTAAAATCATCGTAATCCCCAATGCGATCACCCCGACAAGGTAGATCGCGTCAAATAATGTTTCTCCTATTGCCTGCATCGCAAGTTCCTCCTTTGTAAATAGTCTGACGTATCATCTCCAGCAGCGCTTCACAGCTTTGTCCTTTCCTCAGAAAAATCGAAAGCATCAGCTCAAACACATATCCGGCAAATACCTCTTCGGAAAAAATCTCCCCGAACACGCCCTCGCGTATGTTTTCATCCTGCCTTAGCGCATCGGCAAGCCTTCCTTCCAGAGCTGACAGGTACCTGGTCATCGCCTCCTTCCCTTTTTTTCTGTCCGATGAAGCAAAACTCAGGGCATGTACCGTAAAAAATCCGGGATATCTTTCATTTCCATCCCGTATCGTCCCAAAAAGCACCGAGACACATTCCGTAAAGCTCCCAAACGCTTCCCTTTCATAAAAAGGTCTGAATATCTCTTCCCAGACACTTCCGATCGCTGCCGAGAGCAGCTCCGCCTTTGACGGGAAATAATTATAGATAGAACCGACCGCAACGCCGCACGCCTCCGCAATAGCCCGCATGCTCAATGACGCAATGCCTTTTTCCAACACCAGCCTCCGGCTGACATCCATTATCTCTTCTTTTGATGTAACTACCTTATTCATGATCCCTCCTCAAAATTGAACACTGTTCATTTTAAATATAAACGCTGTTTTTCAATCTGTCAATGTTCTTTCTTCCGTACATGCCTGTTTCTCCTTGCCCCTTTCCATTTACCCGTGATACAATACCGAAAAATGTCTTTCAGGAGGTCTTATGATTTCATCACCCAATATCGCATCCAACTATTCCGAAGCCGGCGTCCGCAAGGCTTCCCTCTCTGCTTTAAACCTGCTGCTCCTCGGCTTTTTTGCGGGAATGTTCATCGCCCTCGCAGGGGCTGCTTCCTCTATCGGCAGCGCCATGTTTGAAAATCCGTCGGCAGCAAAGCTTGTTTCTTCCATTATCTTCCCCGCGGGGCTTGCCATGGTAGTCCTCACAGGAAGCGAGCTTTTTACGGGCAACAGCCTTATGATCATCTCTCTTCTTGATAAGAAGATAGGGTTTCCGGGTCTTCTGAAAAATTTCATACTGGTATATCTTGGAAATTTCCTTGGCTCACTCCTCGTATCATCCATTTTTGTATACAGCCACACCACGGACATGTTCAATGCCGGACTCGCCCAGAACCTTCTTTCCACCGCGGCGGCTAAAACATCCCTGACCTTTTCCGACGCATTTCTGCGCGCCATCCTGTGCAACGTCCTCGTCTGTATCGCCGTGTGGATGACAATGAGCGCCGAGCGTGTTTCCGGCAAGATCGCCGCGCTCTACCCGCCTATCATGGTTTTTGTACTCTGCGGCTTCGAGCACTGCGTCGCCAACATGTTCTATATCCCGACCGGTCTTTTCATTCAGGCGGAATACGGTCTTGCCGCAGAAGGGCTTACATGGGTAAACTTCATTTTCAAAAACCTCGTTCCCGTCACCCTCGGAAACCTTGTGGGCGGCATGGCTATCGTCGGCGCAGGCTACTGGTTCCTCTACCGGAATCCTAAAAACTGACCAAAAGTGCATATCATAAAAAAATCGCTGAAGCCCGAAAAGGCCTCAGCGATTTTTTCATTTATACTGCGGCATCCGTACTCCCCTGCCGCTTATTTACTTTTCACATACGTGTTCAGCTCATGAACGCAGTATTCATTATAAGGATAACGATCTGTCGTCACATAACCTGCCGGTGCATCGATAAGCTGCGGAATCCGGTTTACGATAGTTGCGCAGGTCATCTCTACCGTTGCAGGACGGTTCACGGAAATCGTCGTTTCCGGCTCTCCGATAAACGTCCAGTCATTTCTGTCAAATTCATCCGGTGCAAATACCTTTCCTACGCACTCGGTCACAAGCGTGATGCCTTCTTCCGTCTTCGTCGTAACGACCGCGCGCATACCAGTCGGGTCTCCCGCCTTGATAGTCGCATTCAGCGTCGTGGAGAAAAGGTCCTCGGAATGAGATGTCGGATAGCATTTCTGTGTCTGCGAGGTGATATGCAGATTCATCTTGCTGCACAGCCAGCCGTTCTGATTCCACATATAAGACGGAACGTACTGCCCGCTTTCTATCAGCTCTTTCAGCTCCGCTTCCGGCATGTTGTTGATATTCGCAACCTCCTGCTCAAACCGCTCCTTCGTAAAGCCCGCTCCGTGTCCCTCTGCCAGAGCGATACCGTAATCTTCTACATTATACCAACTGCTTCCGTGTATTTCCGTAATCTTAAAGGAAGAGCCCGCAAGATTTGTTACCATCGTTCCCCATACCAAGTCGCAGTAGCCAACGCCCGTCAGCGTACAATTCCCCTGTTTTGCCAGCTCATCCAGCTTCCTTGTCAGCGCCGGAGAAGAATTCCACGGATACAGAGCCTCCTCACATGTCGTGATCGCATTGATTCCATACTTTGCACAAATAGTAAAGATGTCCTCCAGCTCCGCCACCGTACTTCTCGTTGCGATGATACATACATCCGGCTTTAATGCGCCAAGCGCTTCCTCCGCCTCACCGGCAGGCAATATCTTCACTCCGGTTTCCGGATATCCTTCTCCGACGATTTCCGCAGCATCTCTGCCATACAGCGCCGGATTCATATCAAAGGCTGCGACAAGCGACGCCCCCTTCTCTATCGCATAGCGAATCAGATATTTCCCCATCTTACCGCATCCATACTGTGCAAACGTAATCTTTCTGTCCATACAGATACCTCCTTCTGAAAAGTCCCCCTGTCCCCCGACAGGGCCCCGTTTTTTTTGATGATTTCATTTTACACCTTATACCATGTATAAAGTCAACATCCTTTTCCGGCGGGCGTTTCCCTGTTATAATATAAACGATATCCGAATATTGGGATGGATTGTGGGAGCGTAAAACGCGAAACAATCCATAGATATCGCAGTTGGGGGCTTTTGCCCCCAACATCATATAAATAAAAAACCGTCACTCATCATTATGCCCATGGAGAAAAGAAATATGAAAGATTCGCTTTTCAGGATAGGAGAAATGGCTGCGATGAACCACGTCAGCACTCAGACGCTCAGACTTTATGCAAAAATCAAGCTTTTGGAACCGGAATATCTGGATCCGGAAACCGGGTATCGATATTATACGCTGGAACAGTGCGCCAAGCTGGATCTCATCCGCGCGCTTAAAAGCTGCTGCCTCCCGTTGGAACGCATCCGTGAAATACTGGAGCTTTCCTCCGAACAGCTTCTCCTGCAGGCTCTGGAAGAACAGACCGCAGCCCTCGGTGATGAGATATACCGCCTGTCCGTCAGCCGCAGCGGCCTTCTCCGCATCCAGCGAAACCTGCAGATTTTAAGCTCCCTTCCGCCTTTAGGTCAGGTATTTTTTGAATATATCCCGGAACGGAAGATAGATGTTCAGCAGACCGGCTTTGACTTTTTCGCATTGGGATATGAAGGATATGAAAATATGCTCCGCCACATGCAGAATTATCTGTATGAAAATCAGCTCCCGCCCTCTTATTTTATCAACGTGGGGACGCTTATGAAAAAGGAGCATTTTATAAATGGAAACTATATCTCTCATTCTGCTTTTATTTTTGTGGACGAGTTATATCCCGAAACAGACAGCAGCCAAACGCTCCCGCAAGGCACTTATATGTCCATTGTCTCTGACGATACTTCCCTTGAACCGGAGTATGCCAGAAAGCTGTATCAGGAAATCGTCCGTCAGGATATGGTCCCTTGCGGCGATTATGTCTGCGAAGTCCTTTCCAAATTCCCAATGGACCATTCCGGACAGATGACCTATAAGATTCAGGTTCCGGTTCAGCGCGCCCGCCAAACATCCCGGCGCTGAACTCATCCCTCCGCTGTTATGTACAAATAAGCGTTTCCTTTTTTGCCCGTTCTTTCGAGTACGGAAAGCTCATTTAAGATATGACATACCACTCCAGCCGTTTCCTTGCGGATATGGGCTGCCTTTCCGAACTGCGCCGATGTAAACGGCTCCTCCAGCCCGTACGGGACGAGCTGCATGTAATCCTGAGGGCAGGTCAGCTCCACTTCTTCTTCGATGGAAAGGGGTATCCGGTCGAAACGGCTGGCTCCCCTCTTCCGGTCGTGGCTCCAGCCGTTTAACAGTTTATATTCTTCCATATTCAAAAGCACGAGACGGATACTGAGCTTTGGGTCCTTCAGATAGCTTTTGATTTTATAAAGCTCCCGAAATGCGAGATACGGGCTGCCTGTCAGGGGGGATTTTCTTCCGCCAGAAATCTCCCCCGTTTCTTCATCCACCCAGTAAACCAGCTTTTTATAGGGTATCGGATAGACTATCGTAACCGGATAAAGCGGCAAGAAACGCGCCAGCTTTGTCCGCATTTTATCAAAGCTCCTCGTCTGTATCTCCACGATCCGCTCCCCGTCAAAAATATCCGCCACGCAGCCTGCCACCGCGCGTTCGTGAAGGCTCTCATCCGGGGCATAGTAATGCTTTAAAACCGCATGAACCGTTTTTTCTGACAGCGTGCCTATCCCTGCCCGCTCCCTGTCTTTTCCAATTATTTTTTCCCGCGCTGCCTCAAAGCGGTCCGCTTCTTCTTCAGTCAACACCTTTCCTCCCGGACAGGGTCCGCTTTCTCCTGTTTCCAGACGTCCTTCGCACAGTTCCGTATTTCGTCAATGGAATATAAAGAGCCTGTCGCACAGATTACATCATCCGCTCCTGCGGCAGACAGAATATATTCCACCCCTTCCCTGATCGTGGAAAAAGCCCGTACCGTAACATTGCTCTCTTTCTGAATCCTTTCCGACATCTCCCTGCTGTCCACCGCCTTGTCCGACGGAGGCATTACCACAGCGATCTCCTGTGCCGCCGTCTCTATCATACGAAGCATTTCTGTCACATCCTTTGTAGAAAGCATTCCTATCAGAAACCGCACCTTTTTCTCCGGAAAATAGCAGCAAAGACTTTCCTTCATCGCACGGATTCCGTCAGGATTGTGAGAGCCATCCAATATGAAGACAGGGTCCTTATGGATGATTTCAAACCTGCCCGGCCAATATACCTGCTCCATTCCCTTTCTGGCATCCTTCGATGAAATATTCCAGCCCTTTTCCTGTAAGATCCGCACTGTTTCCACCACAACCGCCGCATTTTTCACCTGATATATGCCCGGAAGAGACAACGCCACATCCTCAAAGCCTCCGTAGCTGAACAGCTCGCGGCCAAAGCCGAGCGTGCGATATACGATTTTTTCCGGCCTGCTCACCGTCAGCGGCGCGTTTTTTTCGCAGCAGAGCTTTTTCAGGACAGGCATAACGGCTTTGTTTGAGCCGTCCACTACCACCGGGCACCCGTCCTTGATGATTCCGCCTTTTTCAAATGCTATCTTCTCCAGCGTATCACCCAGCTCCTTTGTGTGGTCCAGCCCTATCGAGGTAATTACGGATACCTCCGGCGACTCTATCACGTTGGTCGAATCGAGCCGTCCGCCCATGCCGACCTCCAGAACCACGATATCGCATGCTTTTTCCCGGAAATAGAGCATTCCCATCGCCGTCATTATCTCAAAGACTGTCGGCGCATCCTCCATCGCCTCTGCCGCCTCCCGCACCCTGTCTGCGAGCCGGGCAAAATCTTCGTCGCCTATCTCCGCCCCGTTCAGCATAATCCTGTCGTTAAAGCGCACCAGATGCGGAGACACATACAGACCCGTCCGGTATCCGGACAGCGTCAGTATTTTGGACAGGCAGGCGCTGACCGATCCCTTGCCGTTCGTGCCCGCCACATGGATAAATTTCAGCCCTCTGTGGGGATTTCCCAAAAGCTCCAGCAGCCTGGTGCTCCTGACGATTCCTTTTCCCGTGCCGCTCCATTGGCGGGAATCTATCCAAGATATAGCTTGTTCATATGTCATATGTTCTGCTCCTGTTCTGCGACCATATTATAAAACTGATACACGCTCATGCGGCATCCGTATTCCATCCGGATTTCTGTAAATGATGTCCCAGCCATCCTGAGATACTTCACAGCCTTTGACATTCGTAAACTTCCAATCCACTTATTTCTCCCTCTATTGCCTGAGCCTGTCGTATATACAAACTTATACTACTCTCACATTCTATCATAGCGCCTGATTCCCAACAAGCACGGATGTGAGGAATAAATGAATTTCATTATCCGGTTATCCGATACCTGAAACAGCTCCTTTACTTTGATATCGATATCAATCAAGGTAAAAAATAAATAGCTTCCCCAAACTGCATATGATAAAATATAACGATAAATCGAAGCTTAACGGGAAACCGCACATCAGAAATGGTCTGCTCCGCTAAAACAATACGGGCGCAGATAAAATGACGGAAGCATGGAGGTCACAATGAACATTAGAAAAGCAGAAGAAAAAGACATCCCAAGAATTATTGAACTATTAGGACAGGTATTGCAGATTCATGCAGATATAAGACCTGATATTTTTATTCCCGGTACGACAAAATATACCGTATGCGAATTGAGGGAGCTTTTGAAAAATGAAGCAAAGCCGGTTTACGTTGCGATAAACGAAGCAGACGTATGCCTGGGATATGCCTTCTGTCAGTTGAAGGAACAGCCGTTTTCAAACAATATGATACAATTCAGGTCATTGTTTATAGATGATTTATGTATTGATAAACACGCGCGCGGGCAGCATATCGGGGAATGTCTGTTTGAATATGTAAAACAGGAAGCAAAGAAACTGGGATGCTATGAAGTGACATTAAACGTATGGACCGGAAATACCTCGGCAGAGAAATTTTATGAAAAAATGGGGATGAAAACAAAGGAACGACAGATGGAATATATTTTGTAATCGTACGGATAACCGTTATCCACATATTCTTTGATGCTCTCCGTCAGATTCCTGTGCAGGCTCTCCATCGGGCCGTTTTCCACAGCCTTTCCAAAATAGCTTTCCGTCATGAAATTCACATTTTTGTTGAATACGATGCCGAGCGCATTTCCCAGATTGTAATGCTCTCCATTCCACACAAGAAGCCGTTTTCCCTGTTCATTTTCCCAGAAATAAGGCTTCTGATTCTGATACAGCGGATACATACCGTGATGCGTGTGGATATTTGTATACAAAAACTCGATTCCGTTATCTATCAGAACATCCCTTTCTCCCAGAGAGATACCGTTGATATCCGCATTCATCGCCGTCTTTAAGTCCACGCCGTTCGCCTTACAGATATCCACCATTTCCGCCGTCTTCCGATTCAGATATCCACAGTCCGCAAGGTCATTAAAATTCAGATACGTGGCGGAAAGCCCGATATTCCCGCGTTTTACAAGATTAAAGAAATCCACCTTTTCCACAGGGGACGCTATCTTTAAAAACTGCTCTACACAATACCATGTCTCGCAGTTCCACTTTAAATCCCTGCGGCAGTCTCCCTTTTCAATGCCTTCTTTCATCAGGGCAACCGCTGTGCGAATGTTGTGCGCCTGATTATAGATGACCTGCTCCTGCAAGTCCGTATATCCTACATCTGTGTGGGAATGATGTATGATATAAACTTCTTTGATAGCCATTCTTTTTTTCTCCTTCTTATGATAAAATATTTTTCAGTTACAGACCAGGTTCCGACATTGGAGATTTTTATGAACGAAACTGCCTTTATCATACAAAACCGGCTGCGGGAGGCCACTGTCAGTCTGGAACGCGCCGTCTATATGCGCGAACATCTATGAACATTTCCTTTTTCACGCTCAGTGTAGCACCGAATATTTCGCTTGAACATACGATTTTTTTCGGAAAATATATAAAATCATACGTCTAAAGCAAGGAGGAAACATCATGTGTACAGCAGCGACTTATCAGACAAAAGACCTTTATTTCGGCAGAACCTTAGACTATCTGTTTTCCTACGGGGAGGAGGTCGTCATCACCCCCCGCAGCTATCCCTTTTCCTTCCGGCATATGCCCGCCATGGATAGTCATTTTGCCCTCATCGGAATGGCGTGCGTAATGAACGATTACCCGCTCTATTATGATGCCGTCAATGAAAAAGGGCTCTGCATCGCAGGGCTGAATTTCCCCAAAAATGCCGTTTATCAGACTCCTGTTCCAGGCAAGACAAATCTCGCCCAGTTTGAGCTCATTCCGTGGCTTCTGGGACAGTTTTCCACCGTTTCTGAAGTACGTAAGGCTCTTTCCTCTCTCGTTCTGACTAACGATGCTTTTTGCGGACAGCTTCCTCCGACACCCCTGCACTGGATAATTGCGGACGCTTCCGAAGCGATCACTGTGGAATCCGTTGCAGACGGGCTCAAGGTTTACGATAATCCGGTCGGCATTCTTACCAATAACCCGCCCTTTGACCGGCAGCTGTTCAATCTGAACAATTATATGAACCTGTCTCCGAAGCAGCCCTGCAACCGCTTTTCCGAACAGCTTCCTCTTTCCACCTACTGCCTCGGTATGGGCGGACTCGGGCTTCCCGGCGACCTTTCCTCCATGTCCCGTTTTGTTCGCGCAGCCTTTACCAAAATGAACTCCGTTTCCGGTGATTCCGAGGAAGAAAGCGTAAGCCAGTTCTTCCATATTTTAGGGTCTGTAGACCAGCAAAGAGGATGCTCGGAGGATGAAAACGGCAAATATGAGATAACGCTCTACACCTCCTGCTGCAATGCGGCGACCGGAACTTACTACTATACTACCTACAATAATCATCAGATTACGGCAGTGGACATGCACCGGGTGGATTTGGATTCAGCAGACTTAAAACGGTATCCGCTTGAAGATAAGGAACAGATTCTTTTCCGGAATTGAACGAAATCTTTCACGAAAGAGAGGACACTCTATGCTTCAGGAACTTCTTCATTTTCATGGCACCTGGCGTACCTACCAGCAGCGCGTTCTGGACCGTTTTGATAAATACGGTAGCGATAAAAAAATCCATGTAGTCGCCGCCCCCGGCTCCGGAAAAACAACGCTTGGTATCGAGCTCGTGCGACGTCTCGACGCTGCCGCTCTCATCCTTGCGCCGACTATCACAATACGGGAACAATGGGCCGACAGGATACGGGAATCTTTTTTGCCGCAGGACGACAGCCGGGAGGATGCAGCTGTTCCGGTTTCATCTTCCGACACAGCCATTCCGCTCCTTTCGCAGGATTTAAAAAATCCCGGTCTCATCACCATCGCTACCTATCAGGCGCTCCACAGCGCCATGAACCGTATCAGCGGCGTGCTGGAGGAGGACGACGAGCTGCACACCTCCGAAACGGTAGACTATTCGGATTTTGACCTCGTGAAAAAATTTCAGGAACAGAAGCTTTCCACCCTCTGTCTCGATGAATGCCATCATCTGCGCAGCGAATGGTGGAAGGCGCTGGAACAGTTTAAGTCCTCCTTTCCGCAGATTTTTACGGTTGCTCTGACCGCGACTCCCCCTTATGATTCCACGCCCGCCATGTGGACGCGCTACATGGACATGTGCGGCGGTATCGACGAAGAGATAACCGTTCCCGAGCTTGTAAAGGACGGAACGCTCTGTCCCCATCAGGATTACGTCTATTTCAACTACCCGACAAAGGCGGAGCTGGAACGTCTCGATGTTTTTAACGCCGACGTCAGGGATGTCATGGACACGCTCTTAACCGATGAAACCTTTTTGCAGGCAGTACAGGGACACGCCCTCCTCGCTCCCGAAAGCAGCGATGAAAAAATCCTCGATTCCCCGGCGTACTTTTCCTCCCTGCTCATTTTTCTGGCGGCAAAGGGCGTTCCCTGCCCGAAACGCTTCCAGACACTGCTGGGCTTTCGCCGTCTGGAAGAGCTTTCCCCCAAATGGCTCGAGCTTTTGATGCAGGGCTTTTTCTTCGACGATGCAGATTCTTTCCCGGTGGATACCGTTTACCGTGAACAGCTCCTTCATCTGTTCAAATCGAAGGGACTTATTGAAAAGCGCAAAGTCCTGCTTCAGCAAAATCCCGCCCTGGAAAAAATGATGGTTAATTCCATGGGAAAATGCGACAGCATCCGCGAAATCACCTTTGCGGAATATGAATCCATGCACAGCAGTCTGCGCCTGCTCATTCTGACCGACTATATTCGAAAAGAGTATGAAAGCGCTCTCGGGGACGAATCCAAAAATGTCGACCAGCTCGGCGTACTGCCGTTTTTTGAACAGCTTCGGCGTCATGCCGCCCGTACGGACTGTGGCATCCGTTTTGCCGTGCTGTGCGGTTCTGTCGTCATCATCCCTGCAGAAGCCAAAAATGCCCTCCTCTCCATCGCCGACGAACCGGAGCGCATCAGCTTTTCTTCCGCCGGGCTTCTGACAGATTATGTAAAGGTAAATATTTCCGGCGACCGGCATTTTATGACGGGACTTGTCAGCCGGCTTTTTGCGCAAGGATATTTTCAGGCTCTCATCGGCACCAAATCCCTGCTCGGAGAAGGCTGGGATTCGCCATGCATCAACGCCCTCATCCTTGCAAGCTTCGTAGGCTCTTACATGCTGAGCAACCAGATGCGGGGCCGCGCCATCCGCATTTTTAAAGACGACCCGGAGAAAACGAGCAATATCTGGCATTTGGTCTGCGTCCGTCCGCGCAAAAATATGCTCGACCCGTACGACATGGGCGACAGCGAAGATTTTGTCATGCTCAGCCGCCGCATGGAGCACTTCCTCGGACTTCATTACGAAAAGGATTCCATTGAAAACGGAATGGACAGGCTTTCCTTTGTCAAGTCTCCCTTTTCTCCGGACAATGTCAGGAAAATAAACTCCCGTATGCTCGATCTGTCCCGGCAGCGCAGCCTTTTAAAAGAACGCTGGGACCGCTCCCTCGCCGCATTCGACCGTATCGAAACGGTAGACGAAACCGGAGTACAGGACAAATTCATCCCGAACGTGCTCCTCTTCGACGCCATCCGAAACCTCATTATTTCGACCGTTGTGATGTCCATCGCCGCTATCCTTGCGGTCAGCCTCTGTATCCGTACCGGGAGCGGCTCTGTCATTGGACTCACATTCGGGCTTTTCTCCATCCTGTTCTTTTTCATCGAACGCCCGCTTTTCAAAAAGGTGTTCTCTCTCGGAACGCCGCTGGGACGACTCGAGCTGTTCGGTCAGGGCATCCGCAGCGCCCTGTCAAAAACCGGCCAGCTGGAAATGGAGGAAAGCCGCGTGGAAACCGAATCTGTCGGCACAATATACCAGATTTATCTGCTCGGCGGAACAGGACGCGACAAGTCGCTCTTTGCCAAATGCGTATTTGAATTTTTCGAGGTCATTGACAACCAGCGTTATCTGCTCTACAAGCCCTCCCGGAAAAATAAGCTGGACGGCTGTTTTGTCATACCGGAGTGCTTTTCCAAACGCCGCGAGGATGCGGATATTTTTGCCAGAGAAATGGAACGCTTTATCGGAAAGTATGATGTTGTCTATACCCGAAATGCCGAAGGCCGCAAAATCCTTTTGAACGCGCGCGTGACGGCGCTCGCCAACAAGGAACAGCGGTGTATTTCCCGCCGGAAGGTGAAGGGAGCGCTGGAATAAAGCTGAAATAAAATATGCCGCAGGACCATTTTTCACGATGATCCTGCGGCACTTCTTTACCCGTTTTTTTCTTTTTTCTTCTTTTTCCCCTTTGGCTGCGGCGCAAAAAACGCCGCATAATCCTGCTTTATCTGCTCTGCATCATGCGACAGCAGCGCATACACTCTTTCCCGCTCCGAATCGCATCCGGGAAAAAGCTCCTGAAATCTCTGTCCGACCTGTTCCATCCTGTTTTTGAGTATCAGCGGCGTCGAAATCCCCGTAAGCTCCTGTTCCACCGTTTCAAACTCAGGATGAAAATAAACGTCGAGCGGAATCTTTGTCTTGGCAATCTGACCGTTCAGATACAAAACCTTCACCGTGCTGTCGCCGTTTCCTCTCTCGACCCCTGTCTTCAGCGCCAGCTTTCTGGAAAAGAGCCGTCCGTTTATCACCATCCAGTTACGACTTCGATAGATACGCACATACCTGTCCATATCCTTATCCTGAAAAACCATCCGTTCAAACCGCTCCCCCTCCATCAGCTCTTCCAGCTGCCTTTTCGTCAGGATACCGTTCAAAACCGGCGCGCAGTGATATGGATTTCCCACGTACTTTTTTATTCTCTTAAAAAATACGGTTACCAGCACCGCGATGAAGCACAGGAAAAATACCATTTGCCCATCCATCGCGAGCGCTCCCGCCGCCATCAGCCAGACGGCTCTCAAAAGCAGGAACACGCCAAAGCCCCACAGCCCGAGGAGCAGAAGCTTTTTAAGCGGATAAAAATGAATCCATTCTATAAGATGCATCAGCTGCTTTCCGCTCCGTTCCCCTTTCTGTTCAAGCCCCCGCGCAAGCAGTATATTCAAAAGAGGCGGAATCCATGCAATCCCGAACAGCACTCCAAAGCTTACGAACACACTGACGATTCCCGCAATCCCCAAATCCCGATAGGCGTCCAGAAAGAACACCGCCAGAAACGGCGCAAATGCCAGCAATATCAGCGGGAACGTCATCTTTTTGCGCCACATCCAGATTTTCATATCGTTCAAAGCGGAATTGAAGCAGAGCGCAAAAATGAGCGATGAGCTGAGGCAGCCGGACAGCCAGACCTTCATGTCTCCCCTCTGCATGACGCGCACTTTTTTCTGCATGCCCTCTGCCCCGCTCAGTCCCGCATATACATACAGCGCGAAAATCAACGCGGAAACGACCGCACCGATGATTTTTAAAACTGTTTTTCCCGACAGTTTTCGCTTTTCCTCCATACGCCCCTAGTCCTCCTCCGGAAGATGGATGTCCGCCATCCTGATTCCGAACACACTGTTTCTGAGACAAAGTATCAGCGGTTCGTTTTCCACATGCTTTCCGAGGGAAAGCGTCTGCTGCCCGTCCATCATATACATCCGGTACATATCCTCGCTGACGTACAGCTCGGTTTCCCTCCCGTCATCCAGCCGTACCGTCAGATAATATTCCTCATCGCCATCTTCTTCCCTTATGTCAGAGCCCGTTATCTGCGCTTCCGAATGCTCCGCCTTTCCGCAGAGCGCCAGATTCATCCCATAGGATACTCCCCAGCCGATGCACAGCGCAAACAGCATCAGCATGACAAGCCCGCCCTTCCGCAGCCATTTCGGCGTCCGCAAAAATAAAATCCCCATCAGCAATGCCATGACCGTCAGGTCCAGGCACAGCATTTTCCCGCTGTCCACCACCTGCAGTACGATTCTTTCATATGTGGAAAACACCTCAAGACTCCACAGACCAAGCAGGCACGGAATCACCGGCGTGATGTAGATATATCTCTCCTTCCGCTTCTTTCCCTCCGTTTCCGGCTTCTCTGCCACCACGATGCCCGGAAAGAGCACATAACACAAATACAAAAGAAGCGGCGAAAACGCCATGACGAAGATACTCTTTTTCATCCCGAACTCTGCCGAAAAAAACAACGGCAGGATACCTCCCGCGACCGCCAGAAGTCCGGCTGCCGTCACCCCCGCCCGGATAACCCTGATATGTTTGGGCGCGGGCTGTTGTTCCTGTTTTTTCCATTCCTGCGTTTCGACTGTATCGGTTGTTTTTTTCCGCCTTCCCTTCGTTTCAGGTAGGGCAATTTCTGTCCCCCGCCGGATGAGCCATCCGGTCAGCAGCTCCGAATCATCCATATTATCTTCAAACCGGAAAAGCACCTTTTTATCGGCATTTTTCGCGCAAAGAGAACCAGACAGACCGACAGACACCTTCCGTATCTCCTGCGCCGAAAAGGTGCGGCGTCTGCCAAAGCTCGTCACCGCCGTCACATTCCCGTTCCGATACGCCGCTATACTGCGGTTCCTGTAGGCCAGCTCCATCCAGATGCCTGCGACGACGCATAATATCCCCATCGCTGCACACACAGCCCTGCCCTCCGCATCATCTGTCAGAAATAGCCCTGCACCGATACAGAACGGCAGTCCGACTGCAAAAAAGATTCCTCCCAGCCACGATATGACCCGGCTTTCCCGTACCCATACCTCCGGCGTATCCTCCTCTGCCAGCCGTGCGGTCGGACAGAGCATTGTCATAATCCCCAACGCCGACAGCAGCCCGTTAAATCCGGTCTCCCATAAGCTGAGCCTTCCTCCTCCCAGCGCTGACAGCGCGAGCATCATCAAAGCTCCCGCTGCCGCCAATATTCCTCCGTAAATGACTGCCCGTTTCCGGCTTCTTTCTTTTCCCTGTTCCATCTCCCTGTTTCCCGCCCTTCCTTTTTGCAAGTATTCAAAAGTTTTTCTGATTATGCCTTTAAACCGAGGATATCACATATTTCTTCCGCCCTCAATCAGTTTATAACTAAAAAAACTGCCGTCAGATCTCGTCTGACGGCAGTAATAAAGTTCTGTTTTTACATAAACATTACGGTATGGCAGGTAAATACAGATGCCACCTGGAAGAATGCCATAAGGCATCCTGCCGTAATACCCGGGATATACGGGTTATTGCAGTACTTGTTCATTCTTCTCATAAACAATACTGCAACCGGGAATACCGGAATCGCATTGATCATATAGGTGAAGGTAAAGGTTGAACCGAAGATATTCGGCTGAACACCGCTGTTCATAAACAGATAATAACCAATCACCGTAATCGCAAATGCCGGAATAAAGTTCATAAAGGCGAAGAACAGATCATTTGCCCATGTAGGCTCTTTCCCGATTTTTGAATAGTATGCCGAATTAATTGCAATACTTACCGCAATACCAAACAGCAGGTAGAACGGCAGATAAATGAAGAACAGATACATATGATCAAGAGGGATATCTCTGATTCCCCAAAGATATACTCTTAAATCCATCTGGAACACATAGGATGCCAGATAAACAACCACTAAAACACTCGCTACAGCGATCAGCGCCAGTAAGATTGATTTTAAAAGCTTCTTAAAGCTGATTGCAACGCCCCAATCCTTTAAGGTTGCTCCCTGTTTCTTTCCATACAGGAAATAAGAAACAAAAGAGGTAATGAGCATAAACAGGCCGTTTGCCAGAGCCCATAATGCAAAAATATTGGAAACCTGCTGCGGGAGCTGCGGGATAACAAAATATCCAAGCCCGTTTGCAAAAATCAGAGAAATGCTGACGAAAGCAAATACGCAGTTCAGGATTGTAAGTCCCCAGAACCAGATTTTTCCGGTCTTATCCGGAGCCGGTCTTAATGCTTTTCCTTCTTCTGCCGCAAGTTCACTGAAGAATTTTGCCTTCACCAAAACTGCAACAACAAAGATTCCGATTGCCAGTGCGCCAAACAGTCCCAGAATGGAGAAAATCTGATATGCATTTGCAATCTGAGCGGAGCCAATGATATAATTGGGAGCTTCCAGCGTATCCTGGAAAAAGTCTGTAACAGCACAGATTGCTTTGTCACCACCCTGTGCATAAGGATGAATTACTTTCGCTTCATAGATACGACGGATGGAATCCTCAGATGTATAAGTATGTCCCGGAAGAACCTTCTCTCCCTCAAACTCTGTAGGATCTGCTCCAAAGCTTACAAACGATTTTGCTTCATTGCTGCTCAAAAAGCCCTGCGCGGAAACAGGCGCTCCGTTTTCATCAAAGCTGCTGAAGTAAACGTGGTCATAATCAGAATAGAATACACCTACGCTTCTGTCGCCATAAACATTTGTCCAGTTTCCTTCACGATCCTTAAAGGTAGGGTTGCTGGATGCCAGAAATACAGAATCGATCAGCGGATTCTCACTCATGTTATCAAGCTCAATACTGATGTTGGTAGCATTTCCGCCCATGGAATGTCCTGCAAGACCAATGCGGTCCGTATCAACATAATCAAGACCTGCCATGTATTTTACTGCCGCATAAACGCCATATCCATCTGCGCCCGGGTCCATAAAAAATGTTTCAAAAGGCGTAATGTCAGACCCGCCGTGATTCAGCATATCAGGCGTTACAACAACATAACCGCGTCTGGACAATTCTATTGCATACTGTGTATAGCACTCTTTTGTTGTGGAAAGTCCATGTGCGAAAACAACGGCAGGTGCCTTTGTTTCTGCTGTTGCACTGTCCGGCTTGTAAATTCTCAGACTTACCGTATCGCCCGATGTGGTTGTCGTTGTGGTTGTGGTTACTTTAACCGAGAAAAAATTCGTCATGACCGTATATGCGCCGATAAGGCTCACAAACGTCATAACAAGGGCTATGATCAGCCCTAGTTTTGCACTGAGTTTCTTTTTCATTTTTCCTTCCTTTTCTTTGTGCTTTTTTTTATTTACATCGTATTGATAATACCCTTTTTACAGCGTTTTTGATATACCTTTTTTGCTTTACTTATGTCACTTTTTTGCTTTTTCTTTAAATATGTTGTATAATAAAGCAAAACATAAACTGTCCTCATACAATTTTACTAATCGTCATCTTCAAAAGGAGGTCCGTTTTGCATTTAGAAATAGAAACGATCCATCATCCGCAGATCAGCAACATGAATCTTTCCATAACGGATATCAGCTATAAGGCTCCCCACCTTCATCCCGAAATCGAATTGGTCCTGGTTTTGAAAGGCAGTCCTTTTTTTAACATTGACGGCAATCTCATGCAATTTCCTGAAAAAAGTATTATCCTGCTCAACAGCAACGAACTTCATGAGATCATTTCAGAAGAACAGCCCTCTACGCTTCTTCATCTGCATATCCTTTCCGACTATTTCGAAGGATATTTTCCGCAGATGAAATTTATCCATTTTGATGAAAACAAAATCGTAAGCCAGAATCAGCAGCTGTTCATTTATACGTTCTGTAAACTGTTAAAAACCTATGTCCTTCAGGAACCTTATTATCAGATTCAATGCAGCAGCCTGATCAACATCATGCTGTATGATATCCTCAAGCACTGCGCTTATTATGAAATGTATGGCGTCAAATTAAAAACCACCGCGAAACGAAGCCAGCAGATTTCTGAAATCATCCGTTATATCGAAGAACATTTTGCAGAAAAGATCACGCTCACAGATTTGTCCGAGTATCTGAATCTGTCAGTCTCGTATCTTTCCCATTTTATCCAGGATAATCTGCATCGTTCTTTCAGCGAATATCTGACCTATACAAGATACCTCAATGCCAAGTCGCTGATGATGAAAGGAGAAACATCCCTCACCGACATATGTTATAACTGCGGTTTTTCCAGCTATCGCTATATGAGCAATGCCTTTAAAAAATATTCCAACGATACCCCCAGAGAATTTAAGCAGAAAATGTCTGCCAACCAGCTTTCCTGCAGCCGAAAGGGGGCCGCGATCAGTTATCCTCCCGAGCAGATGCTCGAGATAATCACCCGATTTATGACCGACAATGCCCTCAACGAATTTCAAATCTGATTTTTTTATGAAAAGGAGATACCTATGACAAAGCTTCCCTACAACCGCGGACTTTCCTGGATACTTCTGAGAAATATCCGCAAACGCAAATATACGGTCGAACAGATCGCGCAGATGCACGCCGTCCTGAAAAAACAACAGGCCGACAAAAATACCGGATTTATCCGCGCTGCCATCACCCTCGCAGTCTGCGTCCTTATCGTAATGATTTTTTCCATCATATCCGACTCCGGACAGGGGCTTCCGGTCATACCGCTTCTGGGCGCGCTCGCCGCGTCTGCCTGTATCGTCCTTCTGTATCTGCGCATAAATTTTGCAGACAAGGAAAAACGACAGTTTTCCCGCGCCCTTGAAAAGGGATATCCGGAGCTTGTCGAAAAATATGGCCGTGATTCCTTTCAATCCTGATACCAAAACCGGCCCCTTTTCAGATTGATTTACACTGTCAAAAAGGAGACTTTGATTATGAACTACTGGAAACTTACGGGCATTACCGCCTCAGTCCTGCTGCTTCTTTCCGGCTGCACTGCGCCGTCCCCTTCCACGGAAACCGAAGCTTTGGCAGAGTCTGTCATTGCTTCCGAACAATCCGAAAGCGCTTTGGAAGATCCGTCCTCGGATTTTACGGAATCTGCTCTGCCGGCTGTCCCAAAAATCACTTCTCAGCCTGACACAGTGCCCTCCGGCATGGTTCTGTATTCCTCCCTGCCCCTTTTTCTGGAGGAAAACGAATGGGAGCTTCAGATGTTTGTCCCCGAAGGCTCTTTGGACGGTCAGACACTGATGCTTGACGACAACTGTCATTTTTATATCCGGGCTGTATCCGGAGATGATTCCTACGTCTTTCTGGATGAACATATCCAATTGGGCGTCCCGGAAGCCGATATCTGGACTGATACCGGGAACAATCTGCACATCGTCCTCCGGGATATCCGTACTGCCGGCTGCCGAATCACCGATTATGTATACAATCCTGCCGAAAACAGCTTTTCAGGAACTGTCCTCCTCGCAGAGGAGGGTATCAATTTCCTGGGAACGCTGCGCTAAGTGACCCGGTCACAGATATTTTTTCACAAAACGCCTAAAATAAATACAAACAATATCAAATAAAATAAAAGGAGGTTTCCTATGAGATTAAAAAATAAAGTTGCTGTCATCACCGGTGGAAGCAGAGGAATCGGCTTTGCTACCGCAGACAGATTTTTAACAGAAGGCGCTGTGGTTATCATCACTGCCAGCCGTCCCGATTCTGCACAAAAAGGCGCCGACCGTCTCAAGGAGCTCCATCCGGGCGCATCTGTGGAAGGAATCAGTCCGGATCTGAGCAGCCTTGAAAATGTACGCGCCGCATTTGGCGATATTGTATCCAGATACGGTCGTATCGACATTCTCGTCAATAACGCGGGTGTTTCGGAAAGTACCCCGTTTACAGAATATACAGAAGAAGCTTTTGACAAAGTTATGGATTTAAATGTAAAAGGCGTTTTCAACGCAACCAAAGCCGCAAGTGAATTTATGATCGATCAGGGCAGCGGCGTAGTGCTTTCCACTTCTTCAATGGTCAGCATCTACGGACAGCCCAGCGGCATCGCTTATCCCGCTTCTAAATTTGCTGTAAACGGGCTGACCGTTTCCCTTGCGCGAGAATTGGGACCGAAAGGTATCCGTGTCAATGCGGTCGCTCCCGGCATCACAGAAACTGACATGATGAAAGCTGTTCCGAAAGAAATCATCGACCCCATGATCCGGCAGATTCCCCTGCGCCGTCTTGGACAGCCTGAAGATATTGCAAATGCCTTTGTATTTCTGGCGTCCGATGAAGCCTCTTATATCACAGGCGTTGTTCTCAGCGTAGACGGAATGGCAAGGACCTGACGCATTTATCTGAGTCGCCCCCACCCGTAAAACGGGTGGCTCGGGACGCGGGCTCTAAGCCCGCCCTACTTGGCTGCGCCTCAAGGCGCTGGCTTTCTCTTTTATGCCATGGGAAGTCTACCCTTCGTAGCCTTCCCATGGCTCCGTTCAAGCCACACTGCTATTAACTCGTCGCTGCCCCTAAAGGGGCGTCTGTACTACTCAGCCTTGACCCTTAAAAGGGTCTTCATATTCTTTCACACTGAGTTTATCCTGCATAATATCCGCTTTTTCCTGTTCTTGTATATACTTTTTTATTGTGGCTTCATTTAATCCGACTGTGCTCACATAGTATCCTTCTGACCAGAAATGACGGTTTCCAAACTTATACTTTAAATTTGCGTGCCTGTCAAACATCATCAGGGCACTTTTTCCTTTCAAGTATCCCATAAATGATGATACACTGATCTTCGGCGGTATACTTACCAGCATATGCACATGGTCTGGCATTAGATGTCCTTCCAATATCTCCACTCCTTTGTAACTGCACAATTGTTTCAATATATCACGCAGATCACTTTTATATTGATTATAAACAATTTTTCTTCTATACTTGGGGGTGAAGACAATGTGATACTTACACATCCACTTCGTATGCGCGAGCGAATTCGTTTGCTTTGCCATAAAATCACCTTTCCTTTCTTTAATAGTGGCCTGAACACCTCTATTATAACGGAAAGGTGATTTTTTGTATAACTAACGTCGCGCACCCGCATAGCGGGTGGTTTATATTTCGCACGTCTCCGTTTCTCTGTTGAGAAACGGAGACGTACTCAACAGGGTCTATCCGACCCACAACATAAAAGAGGACCTTTCGTTCATTTTGAACGAAAAGTCCTCTTTTTCCGTAGAGACTGTTATTTCACAGCC
>Cobain_p2__coassemble_506_pt1 | contig 94019 bp, 78 predicted proteins | sample Cobain_p2__metabat2_high_PE_012 | metagenome-assembled genome bin Cobain_p2 | reverse complement strand
AAACCTCACAAATCCCCGAAACTGGGAAATTTTTTCCCATTCCCGTACTTTTGTAAATTGAATCTCCCCTAATACAAGTCTAAAATGCAAAGCAGATACGGACGGTACCGCCGTTCCGTACATATATTTTATCCAAATGGATATAACACCAAATGCCGCCGTGTTCTGCGCGCCGGCTCATCGAATCAGAAATGGAGGAGGATATCATGGCAAAAAAACATTCCGGGATAGGGAAAGCCGCAGTCATCGCTGCAGGCGCAGGCGCTGCAGCATATGCGGTCAAAAAACACAAAGAACTTTCGCAGGAGGGAAAAACTCTGACGGGGCAGCTGAAGGAAAAAGCGATTCAAACCGCTGAAAAATCCATCAAAATGCCTGTTCCCGACCCTGCCTATAGAAATACGGAACGAGGAATGCATGAAAGGAACTCGAAGGGAATCTATTATTCCAATGGCAACTATGAAGCCTTCGCACGTCCTGAAAAGCCTGATGGCGTCGATGAAAAGAGCGCCTACCTGGTTGGCAGCGGCCTCGCTTCCCTTGCAGCAGCATGCTTTCTTGTCCGCGACGGACAGATGCCCGGATCCCACATTCATATTTTAGAGGCGATGGATGTAGCAGGCGGCGCCTGCGACGGCATTTTTGATCCGTCCAGAGGTTATATCATGCGCGGCGGCCGGGAAATGGAAAACCATTTTGAATGTCTCTGGGATCTTTTCCGTAGTATCCCTTCCCTCGAGACCCCCGGTGCTTCCGTACTGGACGAATATTACTGGCTCAACAAGCATGACCCCAACTACTCCCTCTGCCGCGCCACGAAAAATCGCGGTCAGGATGCCCACACCGACGGCAAATTCGGCCTGAGCCAAAAGGGCTGTATGGAAATTATGAAGCTGTTTTTGACAAGGGATGAAGACCTTTATGACAAGGCAATAGAAGATGTTTTTGACGAGGAGGTATTCGATTCCAATTTCTGGCTGTACTGGCGCACGATGTTTGCTTTTGAAAACTGGCACAGCGCTCTTGAAATGAAGCGCTATTTCCAGCGTTTCATCCATCACATCGGCGGACTCCCGGATTTCAGCGCTCTGAAATTCACAAAATACAACCAGTATGAATCCCTCATCCTTCCGATGAAAAAATATCTGGAGGATGCCGGCGTAGAATTTTGCTTCAATACCGAAGTAACCAATGTCATATTTGAATTTAAAAACGGCAAAAAGCTGGCAAAAACAATCGAATGCAAGGTAAACGGTGAAAAACAGACAATTGCCCTGACCGAAAATGACCTCGTATTCGTTACGAACGGAAGCTGCACGGAAGGCACTATCTACGGAGACCAGCATCACGCGCCCGTTGGCAATGCAGAGGTGAGAAACAGCGGCGTCTGGGATCTCTGGAAAAATATCGCAAAACAAGATCCTTCCTTCGGCCATCCCGAAAAATTCTGCTCCGATATCAAAAAAACCAACTGGGAATCCGCGACTGTCACCACGCTTGATGATAAGATCATCCCTTATATCACGCGTATCTGCCAGCGCGATCCCCGTACCGGAACAGTCGTTACCGGAGGTATCGTAAGCTGTCAGGATTCCAAATGGCTGTTAAGCTGGACCATCAACCGTCAGGGACAGTTCAAGGATCAGGATAAAAAACAGGTATGCGTATGGATATACTCTCTGTTTACTGATGTTCCCGGCGATTATATCAAAAAGCCCATGAAGGAATGTACCGGTAAAGAAATTACTGCAGAATGGCTCTATCACCTCGGCGTTCCGGTAGAGGAAATAGACAGCCTGGCAGAAAACAGCGCAGTCTGCGTTCCGACCATGATGCCCTATATCACTTCCTTCTTCATGCCCAGAGCTGCTGGTGACCGCCCGGATGTCATCCCGGATGGCTGCACCAACTTTGCCTTTATCGGTCAGTTTGCAGAAACTCCCCGCGACACCATCTTTACGACAGAGTATTCTGTCCGTACTGCAATGGAGGCCGTTTACGGGCTGCTTGCCGTAGACCGCGGCGTTCCTGAAGTATGGGGCAGCGTATATGATGTCCGCGAGCTTTTAGACAGCTCTGTCAAGCTGATGGACGGCGTTTCCCCTCTGGAAATTGAACTTCCCGGTCCGCTTAACCTGCTCAAAAAGCCCGTGCTCAAGGCAATACGCGGAACAGTCATCGAAGATCTGCTCAGGGAACACAATATCCTTAAAAACGGAATGCTTTAACCCCTCCCGCCGCAATACAAAAAAGTGTGCTCACGATGGTATGTTTTTCTTCGACAGAAAAGTTTCTTTCCTGTTGAAGAAAAAACCCCGGTATGACGTTTCGCCCATACCGGGGTTTTTCCGATTTCAGGAATATCCTGCTGAGATTTTCCCTCTTATCTCGGAAGCCGCGCAGAAATTTCCGCCACTATCTCCCGAATAGATTTGTTTTCACAGTCCACCGTCACGTCCGCATACCGCTCATACAGAGGAACCCTCTCATCATAAAGCTGCTCCAGTGTCTGCCCTTCCCGGAGCGTCACGCCGCGCTGCTTTAAGTCGCCCAGCCTCTCGGCAATGGCACTGCAGGAAAGCTTCAGATAAACGACCGTTCCTATCTTTTTCAGATGCTGCATCGCTTCTCTGCCGTACACCACGCTTCCTCCGGTCGCTATGACGGAATGTTTTACCGAAAGGGATGCGTTTATCCGGTTCTCCACCTGTCTGAAACCATCATCTCCCTGCTGCTTAATTATCTCATGCAGCAAAAGCCCGGTCTTCTCCTGTATCACAAGGTCCGAATCCAGAAAAGAAAGTCCCTGATGCTTTGCCAGCACCACTCCGACCGTACTTTTCCCCGCTCCCGGCATTCCTATCAAAACAAGATTTTTCATAGGCTCATTCGCCCAGATAAGCGATTACTTCCACTTCACAGAGAACGTCCTTGGGAAGCTTCTTGACTGCAACACAGCTTCTTGCAGGTTTTCCTGTAAAATATTTCTCATATACACCGTTAAACGCTGCGAAGTCGCTCATGTCATCAAGAAAACAGGTAGTCTTTACTACATGCTCGTAATCTGTCCCCGCCTCGTCAAGTATCGCACCGATATTTTTCATTACCTGCTCCGCCTGTGCCTCGATGCCCTCTGCCTCTACCGCACCTGTTTCCGGATTTATCGGAATCTGACCGGATGCAAACAAAAATTCTCCTGCCCTTATCGCCTGAGAATAAGGTCCGATCGCTGCCGGAGCCTTCGGTGTCGAAATTTTCTGAAACATAATCTATATCCTCCTGTATCTTTGGATCTCAGACCCCCGCCCGGGCAGTCCTTCTCCTTCTCTCCTCTTCAGTATAGCACGCTTTCTTTTCATTTGTCACTCATCAAATTCCACAGTCACATAAAAGCCTCGCGGGTTTTCCACCACACTGACAACATCACCCTCTCTGGCAAGCATACGCTCCCGGAACGGATAATTCCCCGACATTGCAAGCGCCGGGTCTATCGTATAGTAATAATTACTCGGAAGTACGCCTTCCGTCACCGTCACATGGTCGCCCTCCTTTAAAAGGCCCGGACGCTCCATCTTAAACTCCATCCGCCTCATTCCTGTCCTTCCTTCCCGGATACCTTATACCCGGCAAACCGTCCGGCATCGCTCTTTTTGCAGGAAACTTCCAGATACACGCCGTCTGCCTCATAAGAAAGCCTGCGTACCAATGCGTTTTCCTGAAGCCATGAAACAGCTGCCCCGTCCGTATAAGGAATAAGAAGAGCCGCCTCCTCATAACCTGCAAACAGCTTTTCCTGGATCATTTCAAGCAGCTTATCGATACCGATCCCTTTTTTGGCAGACAGATATATCCGATCTCCGGACACCTTCGGCAGCTCGCTCTCCTCCATCACAAGATCCGCCTTGTTCATCACATAAATACAAGGGATCGCTCCTGCTCCCAGCTCCTTTAACGTTTCTGCCGTCACCTTCATCTGTTCCCTGTGGTGGATATCCGAAAAATCCACCACCTGCAGCAGCAGATCCGCGCAGCATGCCTCCTCCAACGTAGACCGGAATGCCTTCACAAGCGCATGGGGCAGCTTATCGATAAAGCCGACCGTATCCGACAAAAGGAAATCTCTGTTATCGCCGGGGCTGATGCGGCGTACCGTCGTATCAAGCGTCGCAAACAGCATGTTTTTTTCGAGAACTTTTTTGTCTTCATCCTCCATCCAGGTATCCAGCATCTTATTCATCATCGTAGATTTCCCGGCATTTGTGTAGCCTACCAGCGCCACTGACGGCAGCTCGCTCTCCTGCCTGCGTTTTCTCTGAGTCTGTCTGTCCTTTTCAATAATCTTTAACTCACGGTTCAGCTCACTGATGCGCTTTTCTATTCTTCTGCGGTCCAGCTCCAGCTTTTTTTCACCCGCTCCCTTATTGGAAAAGCCGCCGCCTGCTCCCGCACCGCCGCCCGCGCCTGCTCCGCCGCCCTGTCTGGACAATGCCTCGCGCATCCCCACGAGCCGCGGGAGCATATATTGAAGGTTCGCACTTTCCACCTGAAGCTTGGCTTCCTTGGTCCGCGCCCTGCGATTAAAAATCTCCAGAATAAGATTTGTTCTGTCCCATACTGCAGTATCCAGCTCCTTCTGCAGATTTCTCTGCTGAGATGGTGTCAGGGAATTGTCGAATATCACGCAATCCGTCTCCATCATGGAAACAAGGTTCCTGACCTCCCCGACCTTTCCTGTCCCGATATAAAAGGCGTTGTTTGCCGCCGGGAGATTCTGCGTCACATTTGCCGCCGCTTCGATATCACATGCCTCCGCCAGACTTTCCAGCTCTTCCATCGAGTGCATAAAATCCGGATCATCATTTAAATTTACTCCCACTAATATCGCCTTCTGCATCTTTTCCTCCCTGAATCCCGTTCTTATATTTCTGTATCAGTTTAACAAAGCAGGCATGAAAAAGCAATGACATCGCACTTTTCATCCCAAAAACAATAGCGAATATTTTTTCAGATATCATCCGATACTACCATCAGCAAACAGGATATTTTTCACATGGCTATCTGTGCCGGAGCGTCGCAAATAGCCCTGACGTCCAAAGCCGCTAACGCTCCGGAATGGAGACTTTTATGAATGATTCACAACAGAAGGATACCTCTTTAACGCGCGCCGGACAGATGTGCGGGCAGCAGAGCGTACGGCTTTCCTCACCGGTTTATATCCGCTCCAGCGCATCCATCGTCGGAAAAAAAGAATCCGAAGGCCCCCTCGGGAATCTGTTCGATGTAACAGGCAGCGATGACCTTTTTGGCTGCTCCACCTGGGAAGAGGCTGAAAGCAGCCTGCAGCGCGATGCGCTCCATCTTGCCATACGGAAAGCCGGACTGCATTCGACGGACATCCGCTGTATTTTTGCAGGCGACCTTCTCGGACAGGGTATCGCTACCAGTTTCGGACTCATGCAGTATGAACGTCCGCTCTTCGGGCTCTATGGCGCATGCTCCACCTGCGGCCTTGCCTTAAGCCTCGGTGCGATGACCGTTGCAGGCGGCTTTGCAGACCGCGCGGCCTGTGTCACAAGCAGCCATTTTGCCAGCGCCGAAAAAGAATTCCGCTTTCCATTAGGTTACGGAAACCAGAGGCCTCTCTCCGCCACATGGACCGTGACCGGAAGCGGGGCTTTTATTCTGGAGGCAAAAAAAACAACCGGTGTCAGGGCTGCTGTAACCGGAATGACCTCCGGCAAAATAGTCGATTACGGGCTGAAAGATTCCATGAACATGGGCGCCTGTATGGCTCCCGCCGCTGCAGATACCATCCTGCGGCATTTAAAGGATTTCGGCAGAAGCCCTGCCTATTATGATAAAATTATCACCGGAGATTTAGGAAAAGTCGGACAGCGCGCGCTTATCGACCTTTTGCTGGGTTCGGAAATAGATATTGCAAAACAGCACATGGACTGCGGTATCGAAATCTTCGACTGCAAAAAGCAGGATACCCACTCCGGAGGTTCGGGCTGCGGCTGTTCCGCCGTCGTTTTATCCTCCTATATTTTAAAACAGCTTGAAGAAGGCATCTGGAAGCGCGTGCTGTTTGTCCCGACAGGAGCGCTGCTGTCAAAAACAAGCTTCAACGAGGGACAGAGCGTACCGGGTATCGCCCACGCGGTCGTTCTCGAAGCTCCTGCTGCCGCCCAGGCCTGAACAGCATTTTTATTTATGTAAAAAAGTGCACGTTCCAACGCATATAATCATGTTTCTATAAAAGGAAAAGACCTGCGAAAATATTATCCGCAGGCCTTCTCTTTTATTGCTCAGAAAAGCTTTCCCCTGACTTTGTCAGTTTCCGCAGTGTCCACCGCAATGGTGGTCGCTGCCGTGTCCATGTCCGCCGCAGCTGTGTCCTTCTCCCTCATGGTCATGATGGTCGCACCTGGCATCCGGATCATACGCAAGATTTCCTGCCAGATAAGCTCTTACCGCTTCATCTGCGCTTCCCGTCACACCGCCAAACAGCTTAATCCCCGCCTCAGCCAAAGCTGCCTGCGCTCCGCCGCCAATACCGCCGCAAATGAGCACGTCCACCTTTTCTCCTGACAAAAGCCCTGCCAGCGCCCCGTGTCCCTGACCGTTCGTATCTGTCACACATGCCGAAACGACTTCTCCGTTTTCCACCTCGTATACCTTAAACTGTTCCGTATGCCCAAAGTGCTGAAATACATTTCCGTTTTCATAGGTAACTGCAATCTTCATGATACCGCTCCTCCTGTTTCTTCATTCAATCATTATTTTCTTTATATTTATTATAGAACAATCCCACAAAATTGCAAGCCCGATGCATTCTCCTTCTCTGTTCAGCCTTTGTCCTGACTGTCTCCCCATAGCTCATAATAAAAAATATACTGCTGTATCACTCCCTGTATGCCTCTGTATTTTTCCATCGGAAATCCGTCCCCGTAATACTTTTTAAGTGCCTGACTGATATGAGTATCCACAGGAAAGGCTTCCAGATGATGCAGCCCGAACAGACAGATACAGTCTGCCACTTTTACTCCCACGCCAAACAGCTTTAAAAGCTCCTCCTTTGCCTTTTCATACGGAAGTGTTCCCAACTGCTCCAGGTCAAACCTGCCTTCCGCTACGCTTCTCGCCGCACGCACCACATATTTGCTCCGATATCCCAGATTACAAGCTTTCAAGGCATCCTCCTCCAGGCCGGCCAAAGCTTCCGGCTCCGGAAATGTAAAATACACCTCTCCCCGTCCGTTTTTCACGGGATTCCCGTATGCCTCGCATATGTTTTCGATGCAGCGCCTTATCCTTACGATATTATTCTGCTGGGATATTAAAAAAGAAACTATCATTTCCCATATGTCCTGACGCAGGATACGGACGCCTCCCGCCAGCTTTACGGCAGCGTTCAGATAAACATCCTCTTTATCGATACGGGAAATATACTCCCCGTAATCCTGCTTCAGATCAAAATAATCCTCCCAGAACTCCGAAAATTCCTCTTCTGTACACAAAAATTCACAGGTTTCCCCGCTCTGACGCGCCCCCATCCACCGACTGCCTGAAATAATATCGAAAAAGCCGTCCTCCCGCCGGCTCATCCGAAAACACTGACCTGAACGCGCTATCTGTTCTAAACTAAAATTTGTAATTTTCTTTACTACCATTCGTTTTCCTATGCCTTTCTGCAGCAGTCCCGAAATAGAACTCACTTTTTCCTTGATTCAGCAAAATAAATCATTTATGATAATAGCAGGGTTACTGCAAAATTACTATCAGAAAGAAGGTAAATGACATGACAAATCAGGAAAAAGCCCTCGCCCTCCACGAAAAGCTTCAGGGCAAATTAGAAACGGTTTCCAAAGCTCCCGTGAACAGCCGCGAGGACCTTGCTCTTGTTTACACGCCCGGCGTTGCCGAGCCGTGCAAAGAAATAGCAAACGATCCGGCCAAAGCCTATACCTATACGATGAAGGCAAATACCGTTGCCGTCGTTTCAGACGGTTCCGCAGTTTTAGGTCTCGGAAATATCGGACCGAAAGCTGCCATGCCCGTCATGGAAGGCAAAGCCGTTTTATTTAAAGAATTCGGCGGCGTCAACGCTGTCCCCATCTGTCTGGACACACAGGATACTGAAGAAATCATCAAAGCCGTTACCTGGCTCGCTCCCGGCTTTGGCGGCATCAACCTTGAAGATATCAGTGCTCCCCGCTGCTTCGAGATAGAAGAGCGCTTAAAAGAGACTCTGGATATCCCCGTATTTCATGATGACCAGCACGGCACGGCTATCGTTGTCCTTGCAGGCGTGATCAACGCTCTGAAGGTAACCGGCAAACAAAAAGAAAACTGCCGCATCGTTGTAAACGGCGCAGGCAGCGCGGGCGTTGCCATCACCCGCCTGCTGTTGACTTACGGTTTCCCCAATATCATCATGTGCGATAAAACCGGCATTCTCTGTGATGGCGACGAAGGCCTGAACTGGATGCAGGAAAAAATGATGAAGCTCACAAACCTTTCCCACAAAAAAGGCTCTCTTGCCGACGCCATGAAAGGCGCGGATATTTTTGTAGGAGTTTCCGCTCCGGGCATCGTCACGGAAGAAATGGTCGCATCCATGAACCGCGACGCTATCCTGTTTGCAATGGCAAATCCCGTGCCCGAGGTCATGCCCGATATCGCTAAAAAAGCGGGCGCGCGCGTAGTCGGCACCGGCCGCAGCGATTTCCCCAACCAGATAAACAACGTGGTTGCATTCCCCGGTATCTTCCGGGGTGCACTGGAAGGTCACGCCCGCAGTATTACGGAAGAGATGAAACTTGCTGCTGCCAACGCCATTGCAGCTCTCGTTCCCGAGAACGAACTTTCCGCTGACAACATCATGCCCCAGCCCTTTGACCCCCGCGTGGCTGACGCTGTCGCAGATGCTGTCAAAAATCATATCCGCTGAAAATGAACGAAATAAACTGGCACGGCAAACCATACTATTCGCTGGATGCCTGGTGCAAGAACACCTACGGCCGCAAGCTGTTCAAGGCAGCACTGGATATCGGCTGCACCTGCCCGAACCGGGACGGAATGCTGGATACACGGGGATGTATTTTCTGCTCTGCCGGAGGGAGCGGCGATTTTGCCGCTTCCCGGCATCACTCTGTAACAGAGCAAATCGAAGAAGCCGGAGCGCTTTTAGCTGCCAAATGGCAGACCGCTTCCGGCCTTCCCTGCCTTATTGCCTATTTTCAGGCATATACGAATACCTACGGTGATACTTCCCGGCTTCTTTCATGCTATGAAGAAGCACTTTTGCACCCCCGCACCGCGGGGATTTCCATCGCCACGCGGCCGGACTGTCTGGATGATGCGATATTGAACGGTATATGTTCCCTCAGAGACCGTTTCCCGGATAAATTTATCTGGATAGAACTTGGGCTGCAGAGCATCCACGACCGGACTGCAAACCTCATCCGGCGCGGCTATCGCTATCCTGTTTTTGAAGAGGCGATGCAAAAGCTCTCTCTGCGAAAGCTTCCCGTTATCGTCCATCTGATACTCGGACTGCCGGGAGAATCTGCGGAAGACACGCTCGCATCCGTACGCGCGATGAACGTCTTTTTGCCCTTTGGCATCAAGCTCCAGCTCCTCCATATCTTAAAAGGGACAGACCTTGCGTGCCTCTATGAAAGCGGCGGCGTATCCGCCCTTGAAAAAGATGAATATCTGAAACTTTTAACCGACTGTATCTCCGCCCTCTCCCCCGATATATGCATTCACCGGGTCACAGGAGACGGTCCACGCGATCTTTTGATCGCCCCCCGCTGGAGTCTGAACAAGCGCGATGTGCTCAACAGCCTCCATGCTCTCATGAAACAGAAAAATATCCGACAGGGGAGTAATTTTTATGAATCAGGAACCACTCACACTTTATAAGCTGATCGTGCTCTATCTGCTCAACAAGGTATCCTTTCCGCTCACTATGGCTCAGGTCAGCGACCTTATCCTTGAAAAGGAATATACCAGCTATCTGACACTGCAGCAGGTCATCAATGAACTGACGCAGGCAGGGCTCATCACTGCAAAAACGCTTGTTAACCGCACCCATCTGCAGATTACCGATGAAGGGCGCAATACACTTTCTTATTTTGAAAACCGCATCAGCGATGCCATCAAAGAAGATATCGGAGAATATCTGAAAAAGAATGAACTTGAAATGCGAAGCGAATCCTCCATTCAGAGCAACTACTACAAAGCTGTGAACGGAGAATACGAGGCGGAGCTGACCGCCCTTGATAAAGAAGTCAGCCTCGTCACCATACGGCTGACCGTTCCTACGGAAGAGCTGGCAATCTCCATCTGTGAGAACTGGCAGAAAAACAACAAAGAAATCTATCAATATTTAACAACGGCGCTGTTTTGATATACAGCGCCGTTGCTCATCATAGTCCATGCCGTTTTTATCTTTCCAGCATCTCCCGCATCACATGTCCATCCGTCTTTCCCAGATCCACTCCAATGAGCGCCGCAAGCGTCGCCCCCTCATCCCATAATGCCATTTCCGCTTCCACAATACCGGGCCGCACGCAGCAGCCATTCATTGCAAAAAAAGTCTGATATTCTTCACCTTCCGGCAAAAATCCATGGGTTCCCCATGCCCTGTGACATTCAGCTCCTTCCGGCTTTTTAATCAGCTGACTGAATTCATCTGAAAAATACCATCCCTCTTTTGCCTCCAGCATCAGGAAACATGTCGGATCAGCGCCAAGTTTTCCGGCTTCTTTACCGGTAAATACCTTTGCAATTCCAAAATTTTCTTTTTCTGACAACTGATGAATCACTTCCAAAAGGCGTTTCTTTACTGCTTCAGCCTCATCCTTCGCTCCCTTACGGGACAGCCTGGGATTCAGATATACATAGCAGCTTCCATCACAGTTCTGGGCAAAGGCTCTCCAGCTTTTGATTCTGTCATTCCTCACTTCAAGAAGCCCCGCTTTCCGAAAGGCATAATTCAAACAGGCTGCCCTGCTCACATCTTTCTGATAGTGATCCCCCAAAAGTACCACTGTCGTTTCTTCCATATCTCCGGTTTCTTCCAACGCTTTCAGGATCCGTCCCAGCCTCTTATCATGGCGCCGCAATGCTTCCGCTGCCTTTTCATGATGCACACCATACTGATGACGCATGGTATCCACGTCTGTCAGATGCAGAAAAAACAAATCCGGATTATATTTTCTGATCGTATACAGCGCACATTCCGTAATAAAATCATCCAGCTCCGGCTGACTGATCCCGCTGCGCAGATGGCCAAATCTCCGCTGCAGCCCCAGCTGATAACCGATCGGGCCATTCAATGCATTCGCAAGAATCTGATTCTGCCATTTTCTCGTCACCATAATCTCCGGCACATAATAATCCATTCCGCTTCTGCCGATGACCGGCCACAAAAGTCCCGCTGTCTTCATTCCTTTTTCCCGGGCTTTGCTGTATAGTGTCGGAGATTTTATGTATTTTCTCTGATAAATCCAATCAGGATCTTCCCGCTTCGGCTGCAGCCTGATATTATTTACAACACCATGATTTTTAGGCATTCTTCCAGTCATGATCGATGTGTGCGCCGGATACGTCAGGGACGGATAAACGCTGTCCACGTGCCTGCAGAGCGCCGCATCCTCCAGCACGCTCTGAAAATGAGGCAGCTTCTGCATATCTGCAAGATCTGCGCTTCCTACCGCATCAAAGGAAATGACCATGACCCTTTTCGGATGTCGCTCCATCTTCTTTTCCTCCGCTCTCCAAAAGCCGCTTTTATCCGCAATCCGGCTTTTCTCTGTCATTCTCCGTTTCCTGTCTATTTTCCCGCGCCTCCCTGCGGATGCGCTCCATGTGTTCTTTGATTTTTACCTCATATCCATTGCCGCTCGGCCGGTAAAATTCTTTTCCCGACAGTTCATACGGCAGATACTGCTGCTCCACATAATTATTCGGATAATCATGGGCATATTTATAGTCCAGTCCGTGTCCCAATTTTGCCGCTCCTTTATAATGCGCATCCTGCAAATGCGCGGGTATGGGAAGATTTCCGGTTGCCTCCACCGTTTTCATCGCTGCGCTGATGGCGCACACTGCCGCATTGCTCTTAGGCGCGCATGCCACATAAGAGACTGCCTGTGCCAGAATGATCTGTGACTCCGGCATCCCGATACGCTCCACAGCCTGCGCCGCCGCCACTGCCACCTGCAATGCCTGCGGGTCAGCATTTCCTACGTCCTCCGAAGCGCATATCATAATGCGGCGTGCGATAAACGTAACGCTCTCTCCCGCATAGAGCATCTTCGCCAGATAATAGACTGCCGCATCAGGGTCTGAGCCGCGCATGCTCTTGATAAATGCCGAAATCGTATCATAATGATTATCCCCGGTCTTATCATATTTCACAACCCTCTTCTGAATGCATTCCTGAGCCACATCCAGCGTCAGATGTATCTTACCGTCCTGCGAACGCTGCGTCGTCATCACTCCCAGCTCCACCGCATTCAGGGCATGACGTGCATCACCGCCCGCGATATCCGCCAGAAATTCCAGCGCATCCTCCTCTATCACCGCATCATATGCTTTCATCCCGCGTTCGTCATATACCGCCCGGCGTATCAGTTCCCTGATATCATCCTTTGACAGCGGCTTTAATTCAAAAATGACTGAACGGGATATCAACGCCCCATTCACCTCAAAATACGGATTTTCCGTTGTCGCTCCAATCAGAATGATCGTACCATCCTCTACGAACGGAAGCAGATAATCCTGCTGCCCCTTATTGAACCGGTGTATCTCATCAATGAACAGTATCGTCTTTTTTCCATACATCCCCCGGACATCCTTCGCTTTGGAGACCACTTCTTCCATATCCTTTTTGCCGGCAACAGTCGCATTGATCTGCATAAACTCTGCACTCGTCGTATTTGCTATCACCTTTGCCAGCGTGGTCTTACCCGTTCCGGGCGGTCCGTAAAAAATAATAGAGGAAAGCTTGTCTGCCTGAATGGCGCGGTACAGCAGCTTATCTTTTCCGATAATATGCTGCTGTCCTACGACTTCGTCCAGCGTGCGCGGTCTCAGCCTCGCCGCCAGCGGCGCTTCCTTTTCCTGATTGTTCTGTCTCATATAATCAAAAAGATCCATAGCTTCCTCTCATTTCCTCTTTTAAGACTATGTCCGGCTTTCCATATCTCCCTGCCGTCATTCCAGCTTCATATTCGGCCATACCTTTTCGATACGCTCATCGGGATAATTGATGTCCATAAACTCTTCCACCACATTTGCAGCGGCTGCGCCATCCTGACGCGCCACATAACGTACCATCGCCCCCGCAGATATCAGCGCGTCGCATCCCATGAGGACAATGACAGCCCATGTTGCTATCTTTGCGCCGACTGCCGGAAGCTTCTCGATAAATCCGCTCAGCCGGGGATATATGAGTTTGACCCATACGACCGAAAGGATTCCCCAGAAGATACAGTATAAGAGATTCGTCCTGCCGCCGATATTAAACGGCATATCACTGTAATCCCAGAATGTTGTTCCAAAAAACGCCTCTGTAAACACGCTGCACAGATATTCATAGACACCGCCGAGAACGCTGCCCGCTATAAATACATATCTGTCCTCCCTGCCTGCAAAGCGCTGCAGAACCACGGTCAGAATGACAGCCCCCAGACCCCAGACAATGCTGAACGCCCCGTAAATGACGCTTGAGCGGCTCATCCATACACCACCGGTGATACGGCAGAATACGGTTTCTATCAGATCTCCCAAAAATGCGCAGATAATAAATACCCATATCAGCTTATCCAGGCAGACTCCCTTTGCAAAAACAGGCTTCTCCCCCTGTCCGTCCTCTATCTTTTCCATATCCGGATACGCCCGGTCAAGGCGCTTCCAGATAATACGGCATATCCTGTTTCCGAGCTTTTTCTGGGCGTCCTGCTGCTCCTTTTTCCGCAGCATCTCCGTTTCTTCCAGCTCTTCATATGTCCTGCTTTTGTGAACGGCATACAGGATAGAAATAAAATCTGCCGTCAAGACCGCCGCAAGCACAGTACACACAATCTGGAGCACCAGCGTCGGGATCATACTCACCAGGCTGAATACGACCGGATGCACGAGAAGCACCGCCGCCATAACAATTCCCGCCCTTGCCAGGGCAATGAAAAATCCCTTTCTTTCGCCCGAAAACAGCGTCTGGTTCTCATATTTCCACAACTGCCTGTGCCAGATGTGCTTTGCAAGACCGCCGGACAGATATTCCACGACTGAAACGACCATCAGACACGCCAAAAACTGCAGAATATAATGTGTCCCCAGCGTCGGCAGCAAAATAATAAGAATATCCATCATCACACCGTATTCCGGGCAGATCGGCAGGTTAAAAAAGCCTCTGTTGCTGAAACGGCGCTCTTTTACCGACACATATGCCGCCTCCAGCCCCCAACCGATAAAACCGTATAAAAAAAGATAAGATACGAGTTCCGTGTAAGTATATTGCATGGGATTCCTCCGTTGTAAATCTTTTACATCCAGTATAACGGATTTTTGAGTTTTTGCAACCTTAGAACTCAGTCAAACAATATTTCCTCCACCGTCACAAACTCATAGCCCTCCTTCATCAACGCATCCACCACCATAAACGCCGCCTGCACTGATGAGTCATATTCGTCATGCATCAAAATCACCGCGTTTTCTTTCGCCTTTGCAAGCACCCTGCGCGCCACATTGTCCGCATCCTTTGTGCACCAGTCCAACGGGTCGATGCTCCAGAGTACCGGAAACATATTGAGCTCCTCCTCAAATTTTTTATCCCAGCTGCCATAAGGCGGACGCACAAAAACGATTTCTTCTCCTGTAATGCCGCTGATGATGCCATTCGTCCTTATCAGCTCCTCCTTAAACTGCTCCCGATTCTGCTTTGTCAGCTGAATATGGCTGTAGGTATGGTTGCCTATCAGATGCCCTTCCCTGTGCATCCGCTCCACCAGCTCAGGATATCGCTCCGCGTTTTCCCCCGTAATAAAAAAGCTCGCCTCTATGCCCCGCTCCTTTAAGCCATCTAAAAGCTTTGGCGTATACACCGGATGCGGGCCGTCGTCGAAGGTGAGCGCTATCTTCCTAATCTCTCCGGGCGTTTCAGCGCTTCGGTCATCCGCGCCCGCAGCGCTTTCCCCCGATTTCCCGTTTATGAAAGCCGTTGCCGGATGCTCCTTTTTTGTCATCGTTTTTTCCGATAGGACATCTGTCTGCCCCTTTCTCCCGTCTATATTTCCTGCCATGCAAAAAAGCAGCAGCCCGAACAGAAATAATACCGCTCCGACTGCTGCCGTTTTCTTTTTCATACTCATCCCTGCTCCTGACCGTCCGTTAAAACAGCATATGCGGGAAAAGATGATTTTATATCCTTATCGCCTCAACAATATACCCTGATATCCTTTAACCGGACTTCGTCCCGGGCAGCCGTCACCTGAATGCGGATACGAAGGATTTTATCTTCCATATCGTTAATAAGAGGATTCTGATCTGCAAAAGGATTCTGCAGCTGGCATATTTTCCGGTTTCCTACAGTTGTTCCCTGATAGAGCGGATACTGACTGCCGCTGCCGGACTCTGCCGTGATGCGAAAGCTTTCGATCCGCTGTCCCTTCGCAATATCCTCACGAATCTCCACATACCTGATTTCGGAAACCGGATGTTCCAGCGTTACCGTATAAACAGGCTGGGTCGCAAAACCGCCTTTCTCTTTTTCCACTCCTGCCGGAACCGGGTTGCCGAATTCTTTTTGCAAAAGCTCTCCAAACTCCTTCAGGCGCTTCACGTCCCGCTCGTCCATCAATCCTTCCCTGTTCGGAGGAAGATTTAAATGCATGCAGGCATTTGCCCCGACGCTTCTTAAATACGTATCAAACAATCTCTCCAGGGAATGGGGCTCTTCCTTTTCATGCCAGAACCAGCCCGGACGTATTGACATATTTATCTCCGTCGGCGTAAAGGTCAGCCCTTTTGAATACATGATGTTTGCTATCGTACCAAGCTCCTGCTCCGTATTGTAAAGCCAGCTTAAGTCGCCCTCCTGCGCCATCGGTCCGGGACCTGTCTGCACCTGACTGTGATAACACAACTCTGATGGAATGACCGACCACTCCGCATGACGGGAATGTCCCGCTTCATTACCGCACCAGCGCACATCCGGTCCGTAATCATTAAAAATAACGGCGTTCGGCTGATATTTGCGTATCAGCTCGATATATCTTGGAAAATCATATTCCTGTTTTTTACCGTTGGGCCCTTCTCCGCAGGCATTATCAAACCATACATAAAAAATATCTCCATATTCTGTCAACAGCTCCGTCAGCTGATTACAGAAATAATCATTGTACTCCGGCGTACCATAGCAGAATGCGTTTCTATCCCATGGAGACAGATAAAACCCAAATTTGATGCCGCCTCTTCTGCAGGCTTCCGCTGCCTCCCGCACCACGTCTCTTTTACACGGGCTGTTTTTCACCGAATGCTCTGTGTATTTAGACGGCCACAGACAGAAGCCGTCATGGTGCTTGGCAGTAAGTACCATGCCCTTCATTCCGGCAGATTTTATGGCTTCCACCCACTGATCGCAGTCCAATTTTTCCGGATTAAAAACCGCCTCGTCCTCGGTTCCGTCCCCCCATTCCCTATCCATAAATGTGTTCACACCAAAGTGGATAAACGCATAGCTTTCCAGCTCAAACCAGTCGAGCTGACGCTTTGACGGGCGGACGTTTGCCGCCTCTTTTAAAAATGTAACCATTTCTCCTCCTTTTTGCCGAAAAAACCGGAAAGAACTGCCGTATACGCGACAGCCCTTCCCGGTTCTGTCCGGATGCCATAACGGCTCCGCTATTTTTCTATTTTATTATCCTGCAGACCGCCTTGTCTGTCAATCTTATTCTCCCTTTCCCCCCTTTTTTAACTCCAGATAACGGTGACGGCCGGGCTTGTCAGACTGTACCTGCTCTTCTGCACTTTCTAATATCTTTTCACCTCCGCGTTTTCAGGAACTCCCTTACCTCTTCCGCAAACGGATCGCTGCATTCCTCCAGCAATCCTGCCAGCTTTTCCGTAAATTTCTTCACAAGCTCCGGTTCCTTTTCTGCGATATTTTCCATCTGATACGGATCTTTTTCATCATCGATCAGCACAGCTTCCAACGGCAACGTTTTATTGTCCTGCTCATGATGGATGACGAAGGTGTAACGGTCATCCTTAAAGCCCCGGCTGATCGTCGTGTGATGATAGAGCGCATGGTCGATATCCCCATCCCGGTTTTCGAGGATAGCCCTGCCGGCATCCTGTCCGCGCAGACCGGCCGGAATTTTATCCTCCAGCCCCAGCATCGTCAGAATCGTCGGCATCAGATCCACCGTGGAAATCAACATATCCGTTGTTCTTGGCTGTATCTTTTCAGGATACCGAATCAAAAGAGGAATCTGGAAGGATTCGGCATAATAGCTGTTTTTTTCCATCCGTCCATGGCTTCCCATCATCTCGCCGTGATCCGACGTATAAATGATGATCGTATTATCCCGGATACCCTTTTCATCGATAGCGTCGAGCACCCTGCCCAGCTGCTTATCCAGACCGGAAACTGCCGCAAAATACTGCTTCACGCTTTTCCGCGCCCGTTCGCCCTGTTCCCCTTCCGGAACATTCGGGCGGTTTAACAGCTCCTCTACCGGTCTGTCCCGGTAAATATCCAGATATTTATCCGGTACCATTTCAAAAGGCATATGGGGCGGATTATGCGCTATAAACAAGGCAAAAGGCCTTTCTGTATCCGCATTTTTAATATAATCCACCGCCACATCCGTCTCATGTTCCGGCGCCCACTGTTTCACATGGAGACAATCCTTTGCTTCTGCATCTGTCTCCCAGTAATGAGGTTCCAGATGATTATCACAGCATCCATAGGAGTGCCAGAAGGTAAATCCATGTCTTCGTTCCTTCGGAGTATAGGCATCCCATATATTTCCGTCCCAGCGTCTTGGAGGCAGGTACGGATAATCCTCTTCCTGCGGGCATTCCAGATGCCATTTCCCGATATAGCCGCACGCATATCCGTTTTCATGCAGAACATCCGGGAGGCAGACTTCATCCGCCCTTAAGTAGCAGTCCGGATTTCCGGAATTACAGTTTGTGATCACCCCGTTTTCATAAGGATATTTTCCTGTAAACAGGATTCCTCTGTAAGGACTGCACACCGGGCTATTACTGTATGCCCGGTTAAAAGCTAGACTTTCCCCTGCCAGTCTGTCCAGATTCGGTGTGATAACGGGATCTTCCCCGCGAAATCCCATTGCCTGTGCCCGAAATTCATCCGGCACAATAAATACCAGATTCGGTCTTTTTTGTGTATTCATTCCATATCCTCCCTTTAAAGCCCTATCGTGTACGTTTGCTCTTTAATATTTCCTGTATCCTGCTTTCCATTGCTGCCGTCATCTCCGGATGCTCCCACGCCACATTCCGCTGCTGCCCGATGTCATAATCCAGCTGATACAGCTGAGGATCTTTTGAGGCGCCCGTTTCCATATTAACATGCTCCATATAGGGACTTCCTTCTCCCGGAGAAAGATAAACCCAGCTTCCTTTGCGAAGCACTTTGCGGCATGCCATATCTTCTGTCAGGATTTCCTCTCTTCCTTCCGGCTCTTCCCCGATCAGGGCATGGAACAGATTCCGGCTGTCTGCCGCATCTGTCTCTGACAGTTCTGCTCCCAGCATATGGGCAAAAGACGCATACAGATCCACCTGACCGATCAGGGCATCTGAAACGCCCCGGCGAACAAGTCCCGGACAGCTTACCAGAAACGGGATTCTTGTCCCGCCCTCAAATCTGCTGTATTTTCCGCCGCGTAACGGTCCGGCCGGACAATGCGTTCCGTTCAGTTCTCTGGCCTGATCCTGATAACCGTCATCTAATACCGGTCCGTTATCACTCGAAAATACAAGGAGGGTTTTCTCCCGAATCCCCAGCTCCTCCAGTTTCTTTAACAGCTCTCCCACGCACCAGTCCATCTCAGCGATCACATCACCTCTCGGACCAAGCTTCGTTACTCCGCGGAACCGTTCTGACGGCACACGCGGTACGTGCGGCTGATGAAGCGCATAATACAGGAAAAACGGCTGCTCTTGTTTTGTGTTTTCCTCCACAAAGGAAAGCGCCCTGTTTAAAAAAGTCTCTGCCAGATCCTCATCCTTCCAGATCGCTTTTTGACCGCCTTTCATATATCCGATTCTTCCAATCCCGTTTATCAGACTGAAATCATGCCCGTGGGAAGAATGCATCCGGAGCATTTCCGGATTTTTATGATAAGTAGGAATATCTTCAAACGGACATTCCTGTGTATAGGAAACCGATATCGGATCGCTTTCCTCCAGGTTTGCCACTTTTCTGCCGTCCACATATACACATGGTACCCTGTCCGCAGTTGCCGGGAAAATAAAAGATTCATCAAATCCCAAATCGACCGGAGTGATATTTATCTCTCTGTTCCAATCAATGGGTGCGCTCCCGTCGCTTAATCCCAAATGCCATTTTCCTACGATACCCGTGCGGTATCCCGCTTCCCGAAACATTTCCGCCATTGTCTTTGTTCCGGGCTCTATGATACACTGCGCATCTCCCGGCAGAATATGTGCCCTGTCATTCCGGAACGGATAACGTCCGGTAAGCATACTGTAACGTGATGGCGTGCACACCGCTGAAGCCGAATATGCATCATAAAACTTCAGTCCCTCCCTGCATAACCGGTCTACATTCGGCGTTTCCACCCGACAGCTTCCATAGCAGCTCAGATCTCCAAAACCAAGATCGTCCGCATATATAATGATCACGTTACGCTGATCACTCATTTCCCCATCCTCCTTTTTCATTTTTCTCAATTTTTCCGGAACTCTCCCGTAGCTTCCCTCGCCGCGCGAAGCCGCTCCATTGCTGCGTACAGCATCTTTTTGCTTAAGGCAATGTTCATCCGGATGAATCCCCGACTGTCCGGTCCAAACATCTCTCCTTTGTAAACGCCCACTTTCGCCTGCTGAACAAACCACTGCTCCCTCGCTTCTTCTGTAAGCCCGTCTCCTCTGCAATCAATCCAGAGAAGATACGTTCCCTCACGAGGCATTACTATCCATTCCGGGAAATACTGCTTCAAAAAATTTCTCACCAGATCTTCATTCCGATCAATATAGTCCAGAACTGCCTCATGCCATTTTCCGCATTCCGTATAGGCAGCGCACAATGCCTCCTGAGCAAAAGCCGTGGGATTATGCATCCCGACCCGATAAATCTGCCTTTCCACATTTTTACGGATATTTTCCTCCGGAATGATCAGAAACGAAACGATCATCCCCGGCATGTTAAAAGTCTTTGCCGGAGAAGATGCAATGATCAGACGCTCTGCGTTCTGCTCCAGAAGATTCAGGGCAGTATTAAATTTTGCACCTTTCCGGATCAGATCCCCGTGGATTTCATCCGAAAAAAGGATCAGCTCATGTTTTCTGCAAAATGCCCCCAGCCGCTCCAGTTCCTCTTTATCCCAACACCGCCCTGTAGGATTATGCGGATTGCACAGGATCAGCATCCGGGTATCCGGCGTTACCATCTCCTCCATCCGGTCAAAATCCATTTCATAACGCCCGTTTTTCCATACAAGAGAAAGCTCCGTCACCGCTCTTCCGGCCTCTGTCACAGCAGTTTTCAACGGGCCGTAAACGGGCGTATGCATCATTACCCGTTCTCCGGACCGCAGGAACGCTTCCGTACAAAGCCCTGCTGCAATATTGATCCGGGGACAGAACACAATCCACTCCTTTTTCACCGACATCCCATATTGCGTTTTATACCAGCCCTGTATTGCTTCAAAAAAACCATCATCCACATCGGTATAGCCTAAAACGCCTCTGTCTGTGACTCTTCTTACCGCATCCAAAACCGGCTCAGGCGTCTTAAAATCCATATCTGCAACGCCCATCTGGATCATATCAGGCACCCCGTATTCCAGATCCATCGTGTCCCATTTCGCACTGTGCGTTCTGCGTCTGTCTATAATAGTGTCAAAATTGAATTTTTCCGTCTGATTCATTCTCCATTCCTTTCTCCGTAATAGTAGTTCAGTCTCAGATCAAACGGCTTTGTGCTTCCGCAGCGGTCAAGCTGTCCGCTCCCTGTCACTGTATATTTTCTGCCATCCGTTTCTTCCCGGGTGTAAGTCTCAAACCAGTGCTCCATCGCCTCTTTCAACTTTATAACCGTTTCTGCATAAGCGCTGTTTCCATACAGATTATAATTTTCCTCCGGATCATTCTCCATATCAAACAGCTGGTTTGGCCCTTCAGGGAATCGATCCACGTATTTCCATTTTTTTGTACGGATCATACGGGTGTTGCTGTACTCGTCGAAGACCACCACGCGTTCTGCATCTTCTTTTTCCGGATTTTGGATCAGCTCTGCCATGCTGTGCCCCGGCTGCATCGGTTCCCTCTCCCATCTGCATCCTGCAAGCTCCAGTATCGTCGGATAAAAATCATACTGACTGGCCATTTGATGACATACGGCTCCTCTGACTCCCTGCGGCATACGGATGATAAGCGGAACCTTGATTGCCGTATCATACATATTCTGAGGATACGTTCCGTTTCCTTTCCCCCAGATGCCATGGTGTCCCATATTCATCCCGTTATCTGCAGTAAAAATCACAACTGTATTTTCCAGGAGTCCCTTTTCCTCCAGCTCATCCATGATTTTTCCAATGCCGGCATCCATCGCACTAATCGCGGCATAATATCCTCTTAAGTTTTCTGCCCGTTTCTTTGGCGTATCCCCTACCGGCGCACTGGCTACCTGATCGGGATGCACCGGAAGATCCGGCGTCGCATCAAATTTACAATCTCTGTACCAGTCCAGATACTCCTTTTTATGCTGTTCTTCCTCCCACGGGCTGTGAGGAGCCGTATAATGAACACTTAAATAAAAAGGAAACTCCCCTTGTGAAAACGCGCCGATATATTCTACCGCCTTTTCCGTGATCAGATCTGTTATATACCGCTTCGGTGCAGAAAAAACGCCGTCCTCGCAAACATCCGGATCAAAATAGTGGATACATCCGCCTGCTCCGATCGTAAACCACTTTTCAAATCCCTTTTTCTTTTCTGCATTGTTTCCCAGATGCCACTTCCCGCTCAGCCCGCATACATACCCGCTTTCGGCAAGCTTCTCTATATAGGTTTTATGTCCTTCCAGGTATTCGATCGGTTTGTCTTTTCTGGCAAACTGCCGATGCTGCGCCATCTCAGGATAGCGGTCGGTATCAATATTGCCGCCGGAAATCCAGTCCAGAACACCGTGACAGGAGGGCATCTTTCCCGTTACGATCGACGCCCTTGCCGGAGAACATACCGGAGACGCGCAATAAAATTCGTCAAACCGCACGCCGCCCGCTGCCAGTCTGTCCAGATTCGGCGTACGGATATCATGATTTCCGGCGCATCCCATTGCCCATGCTCCCTGGTCATCTGATAAAATAAATACGATATTCGGCCGTTTCTCCTTCTTTACTGTCTCCATCCGTTATTCCTCCCGATACACATAATCTCCGACTTCTTTTTTCAGCTCTTCTAAAAGCTCCTGTTTCACCTGCAAAAAAGCCGGGTCTGATACAATATTTTCCGCTTCCTCCGGGTCTTTTTTCAAATCAAACAACATAACCGGTTCCATCCGCTCCGAATTCACTACCAGCTTGAACCGCTCATTTCTCATCATATACCATGGATTTGATATCATATGATTTTCCGCAAACACCGAACGATGTTCCGTATGCTTCCCCTCGATCAGCCCCAGCAGGCTTTCGCCCGGAAGCTTCTTTTTACTCCTGCCCCCCGCAAGCTCCATACAGGTCGGATAAAAATCCACTGCCGAAACAGGCGTTTCCACAAGCTTTTTCTGCTCCATCCATGGAATTCTGACAATCAACGGAACCCCGCAGGAACGCTCATAGGGCAGGCACTTATTTTTCATCCCGTGACTCCCCTGCATATCTCCGTGATCCGAGGAAAAAATAACGGCTGTCTGATCTGCAATTTTCAACCGTTCCAGTTCATTCAGTATCCGTCCTACATTCGCGTCGATCTGGGATACCATCGCATAATACAGTTTTAAGTATTCCTGCATATTCCCGCCATAACGTACAAAATCCGGACAAAGTTCATAAGGTCTGGGACTATAGGGTGAATATGTCGGTGTATAGGGATCGACCGGTTTATACTGCTCCGGCATCGGAAGCTCTACGTTATCATACAAATGCTCATACTTCTCTGATGGCTGCTCCGGATAGTGAGGCGCCTGAAAGAAAATTGTCTGCAAAAAAGGAGTCCCCGCCCCGGCCAGCTCTCTCATCCGTTCAATCCCCAGACTGGCTGTCACATCCGTCCGATGCGCATCAAACTTCCTCTCTGCCCCTTGTTCATCATAGAAGCAGACGTCATCCCTGAATCCATTATAGCACTGATATCCCAGGAAATGTTTATGCCCTGCCCGATATTTTTCCGGAACAGGACCATTGCCATCCGCTCCCAGATGAAGCTTTCCGACAAATCCTGTCTCATATCCCAACCGCGCAAGCTCCTTTGGCAGAGTTTCCTCATTCTCTCTCAGCGCCTGTCCGTTTTTCTGTACGCCGCAATCCTTACTATAACAGCCCGAGTATAAAATCCCCCGAAACGGTCCGCATACCGGATTATTGGAATACGCATTGCAGAACAATGTTCCTTCCTCTGCCAGCCTGTCCAGATTCGGTGTTTTTACATAAGGCGATACTGCTCCCAAAGCATATTTGTGCATCTGATCCGTCAGGATCAGCAATATATTCGGTCTTTTCCTTTCCATCCGCTCCTCCATAAAAAGTGTGTGCATAAACGTGTTTTTATTCGATAGGAAAGGTCCTTTCCTATCGAATAAAAAAACTGCGCGTTTTCCGCGCAGCTTTTTTCCGGTCATCCCTTCACGGAACCGATCATAACACCTTTTACAAAGTATTTCTGTACAAAAGGATACATAATCAGAACAGGCAGCGAAGAAATAATGATTACACCATATTTGATCGTACGGGCGATCAGCTTCATATGCTCCAATGTTTCCGGATCCAGTCCTTCCGGATCTACAGACTGTCCTGTGATCAGGATATCTCTCAGAATCAGCTGCAGCGGATACAGCTCCGCTCTTGTTACATAAATCAATCCGTTAAAGAAGGAGTTCCAGTGTCCTACCGCATAATAAAGGATCATGATTGCAATGATTGCCTTTGACAGCGGAATCACGACGGAAATAAAATATTGAAAAATACCGCATCCATCAATTTCTGCTGCTTCCTGAAGCTCCATCGGAAGCGTATTGATGAAAAATGTACGGGTCAGAATCAGGTTAAATACGGAAAAAGATCCAAGGATCATCAGAACATACGGCGTATCCACCAGATGCAGCCCTTTTACAACCAGATAGGTCGGGATCAGACCGCCGCCGAAATACTGGGTGATGATCAGCATCTTCATAATGAAATTACGTCCCACCATATCTTTTCTGGAAAGCGCATATCCCGAAGGAATTGTCAGAAACAGCGCAAACAGTGTACCAAAGAAGGTATACCGGATCGTATTGTAATAACCGGTCCAGATTCTTTTATCCCGGAGAATATATTTATATCCATCCAGATTAAAACCCTTCGGCAAAAACAGAACCTTTCCTGAAGCTACCATGTTCGGATCGCTGACGGATGCGATCACTACGAAGTAAAGCGGATATAAAATCGCAAGGGTAAGCAGGATCACAACGCCATATACGATCATCAAAAAAAGTGCATCGGAAGGATTATTTTTAATTTTTTTAATCATGTCATTTCTCCTTACCACAGACTTACATCTGCTACTTTTTTCGCAATCTTATTGACCGTCAGCAGTAAGATCAGGTTAATAATGTTGTTAAACAGACCAATCGCAGCGGAATAACTGAACTGTCCGCCCTGAATACCGATTTTATAGGTATAGGTCGAAATAATCTCAGAATAATTCAGGTTTACGCTGTTTTGCAGAAGGAAAGCCTTCTCAAAACCAACGCTCATGATTTCACCGGTTCTCATGATCAGCATGATGACCATTGTAGGAACGATTGCAGGAAAATCAATATGGCACAGTCTCTGGAACATATTTGCTCCATCCACCTTTGCGGCCTCGTGCAGCTCCGGTCCGACAGAAGTCAATACCGAAATATACATGATCGAGCCCCATCCGAGATTCTGCAGCACACCGGACCATACATAAATATGACGCCATTTACCCGGATCTGACATAAATCCGACCGGTTCAATTCCAAACAACATCAAAAACTGATTGATAATACCGTCACTTGCAAGGAAAATCGTGATCATACCGCAGAAAACTACCATGGAAATGAAATGCGGTGCATAGGTAACCATCTGTGAGAATTTTTTAAATTTTCCTTTATTGATATAATTCAAAACAAGCGCAAAGAGAATCGGGAGGGGGAAGCCAGCGATCAGCGAATATAAGCTGACCGCCAGAGTATTCCACAGCAGGGTTCCGAACTGATAGGATTCAAAAAATGTCTTGAAATGCTTCAGTCCTACCCATGCGCTTCCCCAGATTCCATCCGCCGCCCTGAAGTCTTTAAATGCAAGCTGGATTCCGTACATCGGTACATAACTAAACAGGATGACATATAACAGCATCGGAAGCACAAACAAATAGCAGACCCAGTTTTTCTTCAGCATGCTCAGACTGTTTAATTTTTTAAGCTTTCCTGTACGGGCAATTCCGTCTTTCTCTTTCCCCTTCATGGCGCACTCCATTCTAACGGCTGAAATAGTCGTTTACATAATCCTGGCAAAGCTGCTTATATTCTCCGCACTTTAAGTTTTCCAGTGTCTTTAAATGCTCCTGCCACTTTGCTTCATCCACGCCATTGATGATGGAATCTGCAACAAATTTATTCAGGTAAGTATCGATATCTGTTTTCAGGATGACTCTTCTCTCCTCATTTGTCGGATCAGAAGACATTCCGGAAGGAAGACCCTTTACTGCCATCGGAAGCATTTCACCCAGAGCCACCTTACGATAGTTCGGTGTAGGTGTTTCCGGATCATCTACCATCAGCTGATCGTAGTTCTGTCTCCACAGAGAAGGAGTTGTGCCTGCAAAGCTCTCTGCGTTTCTGTATTCTCCGCCATTGGAGTATCCGCCGGCAGCCTCCAGAACCTCAGGCTTCATCAGAATCCACTGATATTTCTCCTCGCCGTCTGCTTCTACCTTTTTCCATCTTACATCTTCTGCACCACGCCCCCACAGAAGAGCTTCTTCAACAGAAGAGTTGATATAGTCATACCATCTGATCAGCGCTTCAGGGTTCTTACATGCATTTGTGATTACGAAGTTATCGCCGGGATATGCATTGTTCTGACATACCATCTGTTTGCCATCTGCACCTTTCAGCAGCGGAAGCGGAACATATCTGTCTGCATCGGATGTTCCATCTCCGTTATTCACGCCGCTGTCACTTCCGGTATAGTTGATATGCATACCGATCACATCGCCTGCAGCACCCTTGGAATCATACTGCTCCTGGCTCATCGTAAATACATCTTTGTCAATCAGGCCTTCTTTATACAGATCGCTTAAGTAAACAAGGCAATCATAGTAGCCCTGCTCCTCCGGGCTGAATACAACTGTGTTATCTTCTTTTAAGAAAACATGGCTTGCATTTTCTACAACGCCCCAGGGTCCGAAGAAGTTCTCGATTGCATTTGCCCAACCCCATACGTTCATAAATGTAAACGGAATCTCATCCTTCTGGCCGTTTCCATTGGGATCCTGATCTCTAAACGCTACCAGAACCTCTTTTAACTCTTCCGGAGTTGTCGGCATTTCCAGATTCAGCGCCTTTAACCAGTCTCTGTTGATCCAGCACAGAGAGTCTATCATATTAGAGAAGGATTCATCGCCGATCGGCATGCAGCGGATCTGTCCGTCCGGAGCGATCAGGCTGTTCGGATAATCATCTCTTGTCTCAAAAAATGCACTTACGTTCGGAGCATAGTCTGTCATATAATCATCCCATGCAACAAGCTGCTCATAATACTTGGATACATCCACGCCGCCGCAGATTGCATCCGGTAAGCTGTCGGTGCTGAATAATATGTTGATCTTCTCTGCCCATCCGGACTTCGGGATTTCTACCCATTCAATATGGATTCCGGTTTCCTCTTCCGTCCGCTTAACGCATTCACGCTCTGCCGCTGCTTTTAACTCACTTGTCTGAGGTACTGCAATGGTAAAAGTAATGGGTTCATTTACAATCGGAAGCCCCTCTTTATTTACCGTCACCTCACTGGCCTGTGCAGCCGCTGTCGCCTTCTCCTCTTCCTTTCCGCCGCATCCTGTCAGCAGCCCCGCTGCCATAGATGCTGTCAGAAGAATCGCTGTCAATCTGGTTACATCTTTCTTTTTCATATACACCCTCCTGATATGTGATTTATCTTTGCTCCCGTCCCTGACTTTTCTTTACCGGTCCGGGCGCCCTTGAGCTGATATCAGAATATCTCATTTCTCTTCCTGTGTCTATCGTCCTTTGTTGAATGTTTTGTGCATCTTTTTCTGCTTTTGGCATTTTTTATGCCATAAATTCAACAAGATAATGTCTTTTCTTTCATTTTTGAATAGCAATTCAACATTGTTTGATAAAACACGATAACAAAACACCAAAATCATTTCATTTTTCAACAATATGTCTATGTATTTTATTTTGAAAGGTTATAAATCCGCTGCTGCCTGACGCAAAAATCCCCGGCTGACGCACGCCTCTATCCTCTGGGCGCTCCTCAGCCGGGGATTTTTCTCCCGCTACAGATTTTCCCTGTATTCCTTCGGTGTCATTCCTTCATATTTTTTAAACATAACCGCAAATCCCGTACTGCTCCCATACTGTAAAAGCTCTGCAATCTCTCCGACCTTCAAATCGCTGTCACGCAAAAGCTGCTTTGCCTTTTCCAGTTTTATCTGATCCACATATGCGGAAATACTGACTCCCATATTTTTTTTGAAAAAGTGGCTCAAATTTGAAACTGACGTATCGAAGCTGGCAGCCATATATTTGGCTGAAAACCCCGGATCAAGATAATGCTCGTGCAGATATGCCAAAACGTCCGTAATACTCCGCTTGCGGCATCCTGCCTCTGCTTCCGTTCCTTCCTTCGGCTCGGTCCTGTGCCTGCGCTCTTCCAACGCCATGTCGAATATGTTTAAAACATCCTGTCTGGAAAAAGACCTGTTCCTGACAAGAGCATAAAATTTTCTCGAATCCAGTCCCAGCATGTACAGCGTCTCAAAGCTTGCCAATATTGCTGTAACTTCCTCCGACTCCGAGATTATCTCCCGTATCTCCCTTAAAATGATATCTACCCGGGATTCTTCCCCAAGGGCAACGGCATCCTTTAGCGCTTCCATCTCCATCCGCGGATAATCATCCACGCTGCTGTACGTTCTTTTTATCTTCCGGATCGTCATCTCATAAGATTCCTTTATCTTTCCGATATCCGAAATGATAGCGCCCCTTTCAAATCTCGCACCCGCCTCCGCAAATGCGTCAAGTTTTTTCTCTATCGATTCTTTTTCTTCACAGCTCAGCACGAGCCACATATAAATATCCCCGAACAGGTTTATCTTGTATGCGCTCGAAAATCCATCTTCCCGCTTCATCGCAACAAAATAATCCTTCAAATCCTCGTTGCATGCCGATTTCGGAAACAGGATGATATACTGACTCTTTCTATCCACATGAACGCCGCTTGCCAGACATTTTTCCCACAGTTCATCCCCCTTTTGAATATCCAGCGTCAGCAGCTCGTACAGACAGCTCTCTGCCTGCAGCGCATTTTTCTCATCTTCCAGAGCCACCGAATGACCGACAATATCCTGAAATATTACATATCGCTTTCTTGAATAGAACAGCGCGAGCACAATGCCTACCGCCAATGATACTCCTATCCAGAGCACATAGCTTTTCAGATAACGGACGCTGTCAGATATTATCTCTTTTTTGGAAGCCAGATTCCATATCGTAAAGCCGTTTGCCACATCCTGACGATAGATTTCATAGTCGTCCTCCGACCAGTCCGCTATCTTATCTGTGCTCTGATAAAGTACCTCATCCTGCCATGTGATAGCCGTAATGCCTTCCACACCTCTCGGTGCAAACTGTTCCATCAGCTTCTCTCTGCTGACTGTCACAAGAAGATACTGTCCCTTGCTCCCCGTACGTTCCATTTCCAGTTTGCTGCGCAGGCTGAAGGCTATCACCATTCCGTCCCTTGTTCCGGCATAAAACGATGCCCTTCCTGCAGCCATGCCGCGCTCCTTCGCCTCATCCAGTATCTTATTGTCCATCCGGCATCGTCCGTCAAAAAAGATATCTTCTTCATAGGTGCCTTCAGAGCTGAATATCTTCTGCTCATCCATATTATAAAAATACAGCTTATCCACAAAGGGAAGGGCTCCTTCTTTATTTCTCAGGTCCTGCATGATATCCAGATATGTAACCGGGAATCCCAGCCCATATGATGCCGGGCTGTAAACCTTACTGTATCGACAGTCGTTATACTGAAGAAGAATGACAGACATCTCCTGATCCCAATACTTACTCTGGCTCTCCGTCTTGAGCTCCACCTCCGTCATAACGCGCTCAAGATTGTGCTGCCTTACTACAAAAAAGGTGCTGAAAGCCACGATCAACATAGGGATCAGCAAAATAATATGATAGTTAATGATAAAAGAAAGATAATTTTCCCGTTTGCTGTTTACTCTGTTTTTCATACCAGTTTTTCCATTTCCCCTCTTATCATTATATAATGTGCCAGATTTCAAGCACCATTACTATAGCATATCTCGTCAATCTAAACAATACAAATCTTTACTTCAATGTAATGTTGTTTTTTCTTCTGCGTTATGAATGTCACATGATACTGATCTTCCATGGATACGCGGAATGCTTCCTCTACGCCTTCGTTTACATCTGTCCCGAAACGCCCTGTAATATCCGGCGTCCCGCAAAAGGCCTTATCCGGAAATACGACCGCGCGCTCGCCCCCATGTTCTAAGACAAGCGTCCCGTCCTCCTGCAAAGCCGGTCTGTCCAGCATATGAAGGAGCCATGAAATTTCGCACGCTTCTTTTGACCTTATCTCATCTCTGATCACCAGCTCTTTTTCAGTCAGTTCAAACGAGCGCTCATAAAATTCCAGCATCGGATAAGCCTCCCGAAGGTCCAGCCTCAAAAAAAACCGTTTATTTTCCTCATGTTTCCAGTCTGTGAATCTTCCTGCCGCCCGGAAGCTGTCCGTTTCCTGTCCTCTTCCGTTCACCAGAATACAATTGTGCGCCTTTGTCGTCCTGGTCCAGTTCCTGTGATGTTTTGTTCCCCAGCACCGTCCAAAATAACCGGACGGTGTAATAAGTACCTTATTATTCCGGATGAGCGCAAAGGATCCCTGATCCGCATGCTGATGGCTTACGGACCCAAATCTGCTCGCCCGCACTAAAAGCCCGGTACCATGCGCCTGATCCGCAACATTTGTCTGACAGCTTGCCAATCCGGCTCCCTCAAATACCGCCATAGCACAAGCCTCTCCGGTCAGCCCCCGCTCCGGCATTCTTCCCTCCGGCAAAAACACATCCAGAAGATGCAGCTCAAACAGCTCCGGCGCCGCATATTGCTCTGCCTTTATACGAGCCTCCTCCGGTCCGAAGCGCTCTGCATATAACCGGAACGGATTTTGCGCAAAAAATCCCTTCCATTCCGGATCTTCACTCCCGCACCAATATCCGTCTCCAAAGGGATGGTTTTCTCTTTCTTTTTCCGCAAAATGAAGCAAAAACTGCGGCAGACGCTGATAAAACGGTCTGTCCAGAAAACGGACGTCCGCAAACCTCTCTACCGCCATAAAAAACGGCAGATACCATTTCGTATAACTGGAAGCATAAAAAGGTCCCTCTGCCCAGCCGCCGTCTGCCGTACCGTAAAACGGAAAAATACCTCCATAGATTTCCAGCGCGTAGGAAAGCCAGCGTATCAGTATCTCTTCCTTAATATATGTGCTTCCTTTCAGCACAAGCGCCGCCTCCCCCAGATAAGCCGGAAGCCGTCCCGCATGGGAATCTCCGGGATTTTCCGCAAAATCAAGAGCACGCAGCCGTTCCTCACACTGTTCCGCATAGGCAATTATCGTCTTTTCTGCGATATATCTTTGCTGATCTGTCAAAATGTCATAAAGCATATCATACACCGCAGGGATACAGCGCGCATTGCTCAAACCAATTTCATCATTCCAGGGCGCATTTACCGCACAGGGACCATCCGGATTCCAGCTGCATATTGTCAAAAGCAGCTCCTTTGCCTTTTTTCCTGCCCCTTCATCCCCCAAAAGAGCATATCCCAGCGCGCATGCCACCATATCCCTGTCGCAGTATTCCCGGTATTCTCCGAAATACTCCCTGTACGGCAGTCCATCCTCAAAGCTGTAAAAAAGCGGAGGCTTTGGGAGTTCCCGCGCACATGCCGCCTCGATATTTCTTTTTAACACCTCTGCTTCCGCTTTTCTCTTTTTCAGGATTCCCGGAATATCCTCCTTAAAAAACAGATGCCTCGGGCGGACATCCGGCACAGCACAAAACACGGTCTCTGCATCCTTCCTCAAAATCACTGCCGCATTTTCGCTGATGACAAATTCCTGCCAGCCGCGCTCCTCTTCTCCGCACAAAAGATTCCAGCGATATTTTCCCGGCTTCAACGGTTCTTTCGGGACAACATGATTTTTTTCCGTTTCCGCTTCAAAAACGATCTTGCCGCTCCTATCCTGCACAACGACACGATACTTTTTTTCTTTTCCATCCCGCAAAAACGAAAATACCGGCGGTGTTTCCTCTATCACCGCCCCGTCTGCCGGAGCCGGAAAAATCTGACTGCCTGACGTTCTTTTTTGCTCCAGCATCTCTCATTCCCCCTATTCCCAGCAATATTCTCCGCTCTCGGCATCTATCCTTCCAATCTGTCGGGCAGGGATTCCCGCCATAATTGCATAATCCGGCGTACTTTTTGTCACAACGGAATTGGCGCATATAAGATTACATCTCCCAAGCTTCACACCGCCCGTTATCGTTACGTTGGAAGCAAGCCAGCTTCCCTCTCCTATCCTGATGCTGTCATCCCCGTCCGCCTCTGTCCGCGCACTGAACCAGCCTGTTTTGGCATCGAATTTGTGATTGCCTGCCGCCAAAGAGCAATGTGGACCTATCAGGGTATTTTCCCCTATCGTTACATTTCCATTTACATAACTATATAATCCGATAAACACATTGCTGCCGATATTATCCCGGTCATGTACCCGTATGATAGCCCCCGGAGCAACCCGGATATTTCTTCCTCCAAATCCCAGCACTTCTGCCCTCCGGCAGTTATCCGCTTCATTGTCGCTGCGATTGGCATACTCCGTCAAAGCTGCAAACAGCTCATCAGACAATCTCAGTCTGCCGTCTTCCCCTTCCTTTGCAAGCCCTGCCCCTATCAGCTTTTCCATATCCATTTCAAAAGTCCCCTTTCCTTTTAAGCCGTCGTCATCCAAATTTTTCGCCGGCTTGTCGTACCCCTTCGACATTTTATCATTATAATACTTCTATCTTATTATAAATTCCGGAATACCCAAAAACCCTGCAAATATATTGTAAAAAAGGGGATTTTCTGCGCTCTTGCCTGCAGAAAATCCCCTTTGTTTTTATTCTTTATATTCAGTTCCGGATACATCCAGTCAATGTAACCGCTCCGTTATCCTCAATCCTGTCCGTTAGGATATTTCTTATAACCCGGATGACGTCCGGTCACCTTGTAACCCTCACGCATGGAAATAAGACGATCGATGTTTTCTCTGGAAAGCTCTTTCGCTCCGCCAAGCAGATGGGCATTTAAGCTTATCTTTGCGAACAGCTCCATTGTCTCCATCCTGTAATATGCTGTCGTCACATCTGCACCTACAGTCAGTGCGCCGTGATTCTGCAAAAGCAGGGCATCATGCTTTCCGAGATACGGTGCAATAGCTTCCGGTACTTCATTTGTGGAAGGCGTTCCGTAAGGAGTTACCGGGATAGAGCCCAGAGCGATCACAGTCTCTATCATAGAATATTCATCCAGCGCCTTGTTCGCTACAGCAAATCCGGTTGCCACAGGCGGGTGCGCATGTACAACTGCGCCCACATCCTCGCGCTCCTTATAGCAGCGAAGGTGCATCTTTATCTCGGAGGACGGACGATATCCTTCCTCTGCCTCCAGAATATTGCCTGTCCCATCGATAACAACGAGCTTTTCAGGTGTGATAAAGCTCTTGCTGATGCCAGTGGGCGTCGCCAGATATACATTGTCGGAAAGACGTGCAGAAACGTTTCCGTCATTGGCTGCAACCCAGCCAAGCTGCCACATCTTATGGCATACGTCACATATCTGCTCGCGCAGTTCCATTTCTTTCATACTCATATCGATTTTCTCCTTTATTTTCCCGTGACGATTTTGTGATTTTCCTCGTCACATCCACTTTTCCTTCTGCCGTGCACATATCTCGTCCCAATCCTGATGTCCGGATGGTTCGTATACGACCGGTGTTTCGGAAGCCGCCACGAGACGGCGTATCTCTTCCTGACCGGAAAGCTCTCCGGAAGCGGCAAGCTGTATCGCCAGATTTCCGTACACTGTCGCCTCGACAGGACCTGCGTATACCGGAATCCCGCACACGTCTGCCACCGCCTGGCATAAAAGCCGGCTCTGGCTGCCGCCGCCCACAAGATAGAGCGCCGGGAAGCTGCGCCCCGTGCAGAGGCTTATCTCTTCCAGCGCCATCCGGTATTTCAGCGCAAGGCTCTCATGAATACAACGCACAATCTGCCCGGGCGTCTCCGGGATGAACTGTCCTGTTTTCGCACAATATTCCCGTATCCTTCCCGGAATATCGCCCGGCGCCACAAACACCGGATCGTCCGGGTCTACAAAGCAACGTGCGCTCTCTTCCTTTGCAGCCATCTGATCAAGCTCCCCGAAGCCGTATTCTTTTCCCTCGCGTATCCACTGCCTGCGGCTTTCCTGAACAAGCCACAGCCCGATGATATTTTTCAGGAAAGAGGTCTCTCCGCCGAAAGCTCCTTCATTTGTGATATTGCAGCGCAGGGAATCCCCGTTGATAGCAGGTTTTTCAAGCTGCGTCCCCACGAGTGACCATGTGCCGCAGCTGACAAAAGCGAAATCCCCCTTTGCAGGAACTGCTGCCAGCGCGCACTGGGTATCGTGCCCCGCCACTGCAATAACTTCCGTACCGCAAAGTCCCAGTTCTTCCTGTAAAGATGCTTTGAGCCTCCCCAGCTTTGTTCCCGGCATCTTTACCGGGGCAAACAGCTTTTGCGGAAGTCCCAGTCCGTCTATCACCTCTTTGGACCACTCTTTTGTGCAGGCATCCAGAAGCTGTGTCGTAGACGCCATCGTATATTCGCTGCACGCCTCTCCCGACAGATAGTAGTTGAACAGATCAGGCATCAGGAGCAGACGATCTGCCCGTTCCAGAAGCTCTGGTCTGTTTTTCTGCAGAGACAGCAGCTGGAATGCGGTATTTATCTCCATAAACTGGTTGCCCGTTATCTCATAAAACCGTTCCCTGGGAAACTTTGCAAATGCTTCCTCCAGCATTCCCGCCGTCCGTGCGTCACGGTAATGGACCGGATTTTCCAGAAGAAATCCGCTTTTATCCACAAGACCAAAATCCACGCCCCAGGTATCCACTCCGATGCTGTCAGCCCCCGCCTGTGCCGCCTTTCTCATTCCATTTTTCAGCTCCATGTACAAACGCAGGAAATCCCAGTAAAAGGTACCGTTTAAGGTCACCGGGTCGTTAGAAAAACGGTGAAGCTGCGACACTGTGATCTTGCTGCCGTCAAACTCTCCCAGCATGACTCTGGCGCCGGAAGCGCCAAAGTCTGCCGCAAGCATTCTCTTATTCATAAATGCTCCTTTTTACTTTTCAGCCGTACAGCGGGCCGAATGCTGCGCATGCTCTGTAATCCTGACCTTCCTTATCCATGCCGAACGCATTCCATGCCGCAGGACGGAATATCTTGTCCTCATCCACGTTATGCATGCTCACAGGAATACGCAGCATGGAGCAGAGGGTTATCAGATCTGCGCCGATATGTCCGTAGCTGATAGCACCATGGTTTGCGCCCCAGTTGTTCATCACATCATAAGAGGTCTTAAACGCGCCCTCTCCGGTCACGCGGGGTGCGAACCATGTGCAGGGCCATGTATAGTCAGTGCGCTTCCAGAGTTTGTCGGAAACCTCGTCAGGCAGCTTCACAGTCCATCCCTCTGCAATCTGTACAACCGGTCCAAGACCCTTTACAAGATTTAAACGCATCATGGTAACAGGCATCTCCGCTTCTGTCAGGAAACGGGAAGAGAAACCGCCGCCTCTGAAATAGCCGAAGTCTGCGGCATTCCATGTGGTCGCTTCCATGATTGCCTTCTGATCTTCCTCTGTCACCTCATACCAGGGCTTCATTACGCCGTTGCCGTCCGCATCCTTCGCCTGACCGCAGGCATCCAGGCAGGCTGCGCCTGAGTTTATCAGATGGATAAAGCCGCCGGCCTCTTTTGCCTTGCCCTCCAGCTCATAACCGGTAGCCTTTGCAACCGCCTCGGGGCTCCAGTAAGTACGGACATCTGCAAAAATCTGCGCCCTATTTGTCAGAAGCTTCATAAACAGCATTCCCAGACCGTTTAAAACGTCGTTCTCTGTTGCAAGGATGTAAGGCTCACGCGCGCCGTTCCAGTCGAAGGAAGTATTCAACAGAGCCTCAGGGAAGTCACAGTTGGGATAAAAGTCTGTCCACTGACGCTGTCCCTGGAAGCCTGCTGCAATCGCGTTGTGTCCTACCTTTTCCTCCTCACAGCCTTCCGGCAGATTCGGGTTACCGTTCATCAGGTCTTTGATGATACACATCATTTTTACGAGGAACTCCCAATCCTTCTCTTTCTGTTCGGGAGTCTTCTGAACCTCGGCAGGGTTCTTGTCAAAGCCTTCCTTGCAGTTAGCCTTTACCCATGCGAGAGCCTTCTCATATTCATTCTTATCGTAAATTTCTTCTGTCATACGGCGGATAAGCTCGACCTCGTCCACAGATTCCACGCGCATTCCCAGATATTCTTCAATAAAAGCAGGGTCTATGATAGAGCCGCCGATACCCATACAGATAGAACCTATCTGCAGATAGGATTTGCCACGCATCGTTGCAGCAGCTACAGCAGCACGGCCGAAGCGGAGAAGCTTCTCCTTTACGTCCTCCGGGATTTCCTTGCTGTCAGCCTCCTGAACGTCATGTCCGTAAATGCCGAACGCCGGAAGCCCCTTCTGTGCATGTGTTGCCAGAACGGATGCCAGATAGACTGCTCCGGGACGCTCTGTGCCATTAAAGCCCCATACGCCCTTGATCGTCATCGGATCCATATCCATTGTCTCTGCACCGTAGCACCAGCAGGGTGTCACTGTCAGCGTGATGGAAACGCCCTCTTTGCGGAACTTGTCCGCACATGCCGCAGTCTCGCCTGCGCGGCCGATAGTAGTGTCCGCAATCACGACCTTTACCGGCTCGCCGTTGGAATAACGCAGATTCTCTGTGAAAAGCTGCGCTGCGGCCTTTGCCATTCCCATCGTCTGTTCTTCCAGAGATTCTCTTACCTTCATATAACCTCTGCGTCCGTCTATTGTAGGACGGATGCCGATTACGGGATAATCCCCGATCAGTCTGTTTGCTGCCATAGCAAATACCTCCGTATAATAAATATAATTTTATCATATCACTTCCTTTCCGCCTTTTCTAGTGATATAATGACCAAAAAATGGTACAATATTCACTTTCAAAAAGGAGCTTATATGCATTATCTCGACCTTCGCGAACAGACCATCCACGGCACCCCCGACTTCCCTTTCGCCTTTTACCGCGTGCAGGAAGGGCATCCCCGCTATGATATGCCATTCCACTGGCATAAGGAATGGGAACTCATCCGCATTCTGGACGGCAGCTTCACATGCTGCATAAACGGCGAGCAATATCCTGCAGAAAAAGGGGATTACCTCCTCATAACACACGGAGCGCTCCATGGCGGTACGCCTCAGGACTGCGTCTATGAATGTGCCGTTTTTGACCCTCTGGCCTTTCTGATGCATCCGGAAAGCTGCCGCAGCCTCGTTCAGCAGCTCTACATCAGAAAATCCGCCATTCCCCCGGTCTTTAAAAGCTCCTGCCGCTCTTTTTCACACACCGCGTCAAAGCTCTTTTCCTGCGCCTACGCCAAAGGCCCCGGCTGGGAGCTCTCGCTTACCGGGACGATATTCGAGCTGTTCGGTCTTCTGTGGAAAGAAGGATTTCTGGAACAAAATTCCCCTCAGGCTATCCCCGATGCAGACCGTGCCTTTTTACTCAAACCGGTTTTGGAATATATCGACAAACACTATATGCAGCCGGTCACACTGGAAGAGCTGGCACGCCTGACCGGAATGTCCCCCCGATATTTCTGCCGCTTTTTTAACACATTTATCCACCGCACCCCCATCGACTACCTCAACTACTACCGCATTGAAGTTGCCTGCTCCCTGCTGGCATCTACACAGCTTTCCGTCACTGAGACCGCTTACCGCTGCGGATTTAACGACAGCAGCTATTTTGTAAAGATTTTTAAAAAATACAAAGGAGTCACGCCTCTGCAATATCGCAGAAGCGGACTCCCTGAATAACCTCTATCTTCCCGGCTGTTTTTCCCGGCTGTAAGCAACGATCAAAAGCTCCACGCTCAGAGTATCGCTCATTTTTCCCGTTTTGACGGACTCGTCCGCTTCCACGCACGCCTGCAGCGCCTCTCTGAGCTCAGGCATCGTAAAGCGGGATGCCTGACTTACATATTTGCGGACGATAAAGCCGTGCAGACCTGTCTTTTCTCCGATTTTTTTATCATCCAGCCCTTTCTTTTTCAATTCCTTGACCTGCATCAGAAGATTGAACTGCCTGCCTATCAGAAACAGGATCCGCATCGGGGGTTCCTTTAACGCCAGCAAATCGTAATACAGCTCCAGAGCCCGCTTCTGCCTGCGCTGCGCGATTGCTTCCACCATGTCAAAAATCTGATTGCCTATCTGGCGCGTACATACCGCTTCGATATCCGCCTGCGTCACAACATCCTTTCCCAGCGTATAGCAAAACAGCTTTTCCAGCTCCCGGCTGATATTTTCCATATCGCTCCCCACCCGCTGCAAAAAGTACTGCATGTCTGCCTGCGTTATCTGCTTCCCTTCTTTTTTCAACTGCACGAGTATCCACTTCTGGAGCGTCGCCTCATTCTGCCGGGCAAACTCCACTACGCGCCCCGTGTCCTTGACCGCCTTATACAGCCTGCCCCGCTTGTCCACTTCCGTTTCCACAAAAATGAAATATGCTGTAGGGGATATCTGCCGGATATAATCCGCCAGCTGATCCGACGCCTTTTTAAACATGCCGCTGTTTTCCACCACAATTACGCGCCTCTCGGAAAAAAAGGGCATTGTTTCCGCCAGGTCGATGAGTTTGGGAATTTCCGTCCCCTTTCCCTCAAAATAGTGATAGTTCATCGTATCGCCGCCCGCCAGCGCATCCTTTAGCTTGTCCCGGTACTGCAGGCGAAGATACGCCTCTTCTCCATATAAAAGATATGCCTGCCGAAAGCTTCCGCTCTTTATATCCTCCAACAACTGCTGCAAATCCTTTTCCTCCTCGCGCCTCCAAACCTTTCCTCCATGATACCACAGCGTTTGAGCGGACGCCAGATATTTCTCGGCTGTATCACCGGACCGCCTTTTTATTCGGCATCATACTTTCCTGAACTTCAAATACTGCACTCCAAACTTCAGCCCCGCCAAAAACAGCGCAAACCCCAGTCCCGTATAAAATATAGCGATACACATCTCGGGCATCAGCTGCAGCGTTCGTATCAGTATCCCGAATGTCATCATAAACGCCATTATCAAAAAGGATTTCAAGTCAAAAAAATGCCAGAAATACTGCTTTTGCTCATATTCCTCAATCCGTTTCGTGTGCTTTTTAACAAGACGGTTAAATATCATTCCCCAGAAAAATGCAAATATCGCCGCCGAGCAGACCAGATGAAGAATTGTCACATACGGCCCGTATGCCCCGATACCTATCTTCAAAATATTAAATCCCGCTATAGACCAGACGATTCCTGCTATCAAAAGCAGCGTTTTATTTTCTACTTTCATGATGGATACCTCCTTTAATATGAACAATGTTCATTTTGGATTCTATCCGATTTTATCTATCCGGTCAAGTGATTAAATCACAAAAGGAGCGGAAATACCGCCCCTTTCGTTTACACATTTTATCTTCTCCACACCACAACCCGGTTCTTTCCGGCATGCAGTCTCTCCAGCGGCCCTGCCGTCGGGCACTGCCCTCTTTCTGCTCCCGTAAGGTCACAGTCCAGCACAAGCGAAGAACCATCAGGATTTTCATATCTTTCCTCGGTCAGCCTTGTCATTCCCAGCTTCTGCGTTGTGACCTGTTCCGTTTCCATCCCAAACATTCCTTCCGGCAGCTCAATCTCTAAAATGACTTCGCTGCCTTCCTCTATAACCTGAACCATCGGCTCGGCATCAGATACACAGTAAGTTTTCTCCCGTTCAAACGCCTTTGCTCCGTTCAGATATACATTCCCGTCGATATAAGCGGGCTGTTTTACCTGAGCATATTGCTCTACATCCCCATTTCCCAACGCCAGAAAACGTTCGATATACTCCTCCATGCAGACCGGAGAGCCATCGTAATGAGAAGTTCCGTAAAAACGCCCTTCTTCTGTCCCGCCCACAAAAATATTCTGATACCAGCGGTCATCGCCGCCATATACCGGAACGGTACCAAGCACTTCCGTCGAATGGGGCAGATGATACGGCGTGGAACGATCCGGAACCGGATAACGGTTCAAAAAGCCGCAGCACAGATTATGCACATACGCTCCGCCCTGCGCCGCATTATCAAATCCATAGGAGGATGTAAAAATATTATTATCCACCAGATACGGCCCGTGAGAAACTTCCACGAAAAAGTCCCGGTTATTCCTGTTCAATATATTTCTGCTCACACGCACACCCTGCGCCTGCCAATCCAGCCAGATGCCGAGCGTACAGTCGTGGATATAGTTATCGTGTATCTGAACGTCGATGGAGGCATGCAGCTTGATGCCCGCTATCTCATGCCCGTAAAATTCATGTTTTACTGCGATATTATAAATCTCGTTCCCGTAAATCCGGCTGAACACACAGCCCAGATGTCCTACCACACCATTTTGACCGCAGTCATAAATACGATTGTTCCGAACCACGTGAGAACCTATCCGCTCCTTTGACCAGCCGATGGCACGTGCCCGGAACACGGCTTCCATCTGATACTGATAACCGGGCTTTCTGCGCCATTTTGTAAAAGCGCCGTTTCCGGTGGAACTCTCCTTTCCAAGGCTTACCGCGCTGCACTTGGAATCATGGATACAGTTATTTTCAATAATCCATCCCTTTGCCCAGTTCGGCCCGATAAGTCCCGGCTGCTCATCTGTCGGAGGCGCCCATGTCGTCGCCGCCTGAGCCATTTCAAATCCCCTTACCGTAATATAATCAAGTCCCGTCCGCTCCGGGAAAAAGCAGGCGCGCCGCACGTTTATCTCCGTCAGCTCCCTGTTGGGATCTGCGCCATGGAAATTTGCATAAATCGTTGTCTGCTCCTTGTCCGTCTCCGCATACCAGCGATAGATGGACTGATCAGGATCACGGAGCGCTTCAGGTCTGTCCCCCCACGTTTCATAAGGGCTTACCATCCATTTCTCCGGATTTTTTACTCCGTCTAAATCTCCTGCCTCATAAAAAGACCTGCCGTTTAAGTACACGTCCCCCGCATGGACCGGATGTTCATACGGTGCAACGATCCAGTCACCGAAAATCTCCGTTTCATAAGGATTAAATCCTCCGAACATTTCATTGGGAACACTCACCTTCCATACGGTGCCTTCTATATTCTCCCATCCGGTGATGCGTTCTGAACCTTTTATCGTCACATGTTCGCCCTCTGCCGCTTCGTAGATAATACGGCAGTCCTCCGACAATCCTCCGTTTTTCGGTCTTACCCACTCCCGGTACTCGCCCTCATGAACGATGACCCTGTCTCCTGCCGCAGCCAGCTCCGCCGCCCGCTGTATTGTCAAAAACGGGGCTTCCTTTGTCCCCTCATTTCTATCGCATCCGCTTTTTGCCACATGATAAATCATCAATTCTGCCTCCTTTGTCGGTGCTCTTTATTTTCAGTTTAAAAAAGATTCCTTGCGTTCACAAGAAATCCTTTGTACAATAATAGACAATATTTGACTTTTTGGAGGTATGTCATGTTTTTTTATCAGGGAAGCAACTACATGGAAGAGGACTATTTTGACGCTTTTTTTCTGGTTGAATCCGGATTTGCGCCGCATCTGCACCGTTCCTTTGAGCTCATCCACCTGATAGACGGAGAAATCAGCGTTTTTCTTGACGAAAAGGAATATCGCCTGCGCCCGAAGCAGCTTATTTTTGCCTTTCCCGAACAGATCCACGAAATCCGTTCCCTGCGTCCCTCCAAAATTACGGTCATCCAGTTCGCTCCTGAGCTTGTCGGACATTTTTCTTCCCATTACCGGAATCTCATCCCCCTGTCCCCGGTACTGTCCGGCCTGTATCATCCGGCAGATACGCTCTGCTTTACTAATATTTATGAAAAAAAGGCTTTTCTCTACCGCCTGTGCGCCCTGCTGACCTCCTCCTCGGACTTTATCCCTGCCCCTGCCCGCCAGACGCCGCTGTTTGCGCTTTTATCCTATATCCAGAATAATTTCTGCTCGGAATGCAGCCTCCGGGAAGCGGCAAAACAGACCGGATATGACTATGCCTATCTTTCCCGGCTTTTCCGTGCCAAAACAGGGCTGTCCTTTACCGCCTGCGTGACGCAGTACCGTATTTCCCACGCCTCTTCCCTGCTTTCCCATTCATCAGATTCCGTCAGCACCATCGCCTACGCCTGCGGCTTTAATACGATCCGAAGCTTCAACCGCAGCTTCCGCACTCTCACAGGCATGACGCCGGAAGAATATCGAAAAAAAATGGTCCGCCCAGCCAAAGGCCGGACAGACCAGTAAAAAACATATTTTTAAACTATCTTCTTATACCCTTGCTCCTGCCAGCGCCTGCGCGATATCTTCTCTCATATCGATGACCGCCTGGCGGGAAGCCTCTGCGTAATTCTCTGCTCCGAACTTCGCATACTTCTCCTGCTGGTAGGCTGCAATAATGCCGCGGGAAGAATTGATAATGGCACCAAGCCCGTCCTCATTGAAGAAATGAACCAGATCCGAGCCTTTTCCTCCCTGTGCGCCATACCCCGGAACAAGAATGTAAGACTTCGGCATTACCTTACGCAGTACCTTTCCCATCTCAGGGTAGGTTGCCCCAACGACCGCGCCCACATTGCTGTATTCGCTGCCCATACATTCGCTGCCCCATTCTGCAACCTTCTCGCCCACTATCTCATACAGAGGGCGGCCGTCTACCAGACGGTCCTGGAACTCGCCGCTGCTCGGGTTAGATGTTTTCACAAGGACAAAGATACCCTTATTGTTCTCCTGACAAACCTTCAGGAACGGTTTGATACCGTCAGAACCAAGATACGGATTTACCGTTGCAAAATCCTCGTCAAACGGAGCGTAGGTTTTGCTTCCTACCTCTACTTTTCCAAGATGACCTACCGCATATGCTTCGGAAGTAGAACCGATGTCGCCGCGCTTGATATCGCCGATCACAACGAGTCCCTTTTCCTTACAGTAATCAACAGTCTTCTGAAAAGCTATCAGTCCCTCTACGCCAAACTGCTCATACATCGCTATCTGCGGCTTTACCGCCGGTATCAGGTCATAAACCGCATCCACAATGCCCTTGTTGTATTCCCATATCGCCTCGGCAGCGCCCTTTAAGGTCTCGCCATGCTCTTTGAAAGCTGCTGCCCTGATATGCTCCGGGATGAATTTCATCATAGGGTCAAGTCCCACTACGATAGGGGCATTGGTCTTTTTAATGTTTGCAATCAACTGATCAATCATATCCAATCTCCTTTTTTCTTCCTGTATCTTTAAAATATGGTATCACATTCCCACGTTGTTCACAAGACCGGAACTTTCTAAAACACATTTTTCTGCCGCCTTCGCTGCAAATGCGCCTACCGCCGTCAGCCCGAACGCCAGCACCGCTACTCCCCATACCGGAATAGAAATATGCGCCCGCACCATCCCTATCCCATCCAATACGACCGCATGAACGAGATATATCTCATAAGAATACAGGTCTATCTTCTGCAGAATCCTGCTTTTACACCGGATACCGCGCGTCGCCAAAAGCAATATTCCAAACACCCAAGACCATATCATAAAGCTGTCCGGCTCCGTACGGCACAGAAAGATCCCCAACCATACCGCCGCCATCAGCCCCGCAAAAAACAGCGTTCTTCTGACAATGAGCACATTTTTCACCGGATCGGTATCCGACTTTCCTATCACATACAGAAACGGCTTTGCCTCCATGATATGATAAACAAGCATCCCGAGCACAAAATAATGCAGATAATAAAATATCATCATATAGTCCGCGAGCCCTGCCGCCGTCCACAGATAACGCAGCAAAAGCGCCAGCACATAGGAAAAAAACGCGCTTCCCACTCCCCTTATGAGCTGTACCAAAACAGGCGCAAGCAGATAAAAGGCAAAAAACAGACATACCGTCCACGTCGCAGTCAGATTCGCCCAGAAATTATCCGGCGCCGGAAGCCACGCATTTGTCATCAGAAAATACCGAAGCCAGTACAGCCCGTCCGGGTCAGGCGGCACATCTTTTAATATCAGTATGTGGAGCGCCATATTGTACAAAACAACCGCATAATACAGCGGCAGAAGCCTCAATAGCCGTTTTTTGTAATAACGCAGTGCGGAATTTTTTTTACCTGACAAAAGCTCTTTATCCCCGCATGCCAGAAAACCGCTTATCAGAAAAAACAGATAAACTCCTGATGCTCCCTGATTCGCCGCCCACGCTGCGCCTCCCGTAAGTCCCAGATAAGGTCCCAAATGGGTGAGAAACACACCAAGACATGCAGCCGCCCGAAAAATGCGGATATTGTCATATTGTTTCATTTTTTACCTTCCAACGCTCTGACACAAAAACTGAAACATCTTTGCATAAGTATCCGGTGTATAATGCAGCCCGTCCGGCAGCGTCGTATACCCGGATGCCGTCAGGTAGCCGTACATATCGATACGCCCGATACTCTTATCCAGCTGCCCGTTCAACTGACCGTTAAAATATTCCACCGCCCAGTTGCGCTTGCCATATTCATTTTCCCCGACCGGACCTACAGACGCAAAATATACCGTTGCCCCCTTCTTTTTCCAATCTGCCGCATATCTGTTAATGAGAGGGATATAATCATTATGCCGCGCAAGATCATTTACCCCATAGTTTAAAATGATCACACTTCCCGGTATCACAAAGCTGTCGATATCCTGCTTTGCTTTCTGCCCGGAAAGCCACTCCGCCCCGCCGCCGAAGCACGCCACAAATGCCGTACCCGGCCACGCCTGACTGCCTCCGACCGCATTTCCCATCTGACCTGTACGGGAATCCCCTGCAAATATCAGATTTCCCGCTGCAGGATATGACGGCTGACCTGCCACATCCTGCGGCTGTCCTTCTGTAACCTGCGGCTGTCCCGCCGGCGCCTTCACAAACTGCGCCTGCTGTGCCAGCGCTGCCGCCATGCCATCATCTACCGCGATTTCTGCCGCTCCATCGCTCCTGATATAACCGATGCCGTTCCCGAATACCGTTTCGTACCAGCCGTCCGCTGTCTGTCCGCATATATTCAACGCCTGCCCTGACAGCGCTGTCCCAATGACAGCCGAATTCTCCTCCGGCAGCTCATACACAATACTCTCCTGTAAGACTGCCGCCGCCAGCGTTACAGGAACAACCTCTTTCTGCTGTCCCTGTACCACTGCAGCCTTGCCCGCCGCAGACACGGAAATCCCTGTCCCCGGCAGCATCAGCGCTGCGGACACAAGCACAGCAAATCCCCATGCCCGAAGGCTCTTCCTGCCCCAAAGCCCTTTTTTCCCGAATTCTCTTTTCACACACGAATCCTCTTTCTTTTGTTTTCAGAAATAACCCGTTTCTGCCCCGCCTTGAAGGTTTCTATCTCGTCTTTAAAAAGACCGCTTCCCGCTGCGCTTTTTCATCATCAGGATACAGCGCCAGATACTGCTCCATTGCAAGCTTTGCCTTGTCGTACTGCCCAAGATATTCGTACGCCACGATTTCGTTGAATTTTAACGACTGGGTAACCGTGTTTCCTTCCACGTTCATCCCCGCCTGAAACGCCGCCAGCGCCGCCTCATAATCGCCGCCCTTTAACTTGCACAGCCCAAGCTGATTGTATATCGCCGCGTCCGGCTCTTTTGTTTCCAGATAGGTGCTGTAAACGCTCGCTGCATAATTGTAATCGCCCAGTGCTTCATAAGTCTGTCCCAAAAGGGACGCCGCCTCTGCGCCGCCCGCTTCCTGTGCCTTCTCAAGACTGGTACGCGCCTGCTCATAGTCGCCCAGATAAAAACTGATACGCCCCCGGTCAAAATCGGACAGCTTTTTAGAACCGTCATCCAAAACCGCCTGCAGATAGGAAGCGCCCAGCTCGTCCGCCCCGTATTTGCTGCAGCTGCAGAAAATATCTATCCTCAGGTCATAGTCTTCTTCCTCTGCCTCTACAGCGCTGTCGAACGCAGTTTTTGCAGCCTCGTGGTTTCCCTTTTCCAATTCCAGAGTTCCCTTCAGATACCAGGCAGTCTTTTCCCCGGGCAAAAGATCCGTGATAGCTTCATAAACGTCTATTGCACGGTCCGTCTGCCCGTTCCGGTAATATGCGGTCGCCAGATAATAATTGATATCGTAATCCACCGTATCCGGTTGGGGGCCGCTCTGCGCCAGCGCTTTTTCCAGACTTGCCGCAGCATTCTCATAATCTGTCATCCCCATGTAGGCAAGCCCCTGTCCCCGGTAGACCATCCTCATATCCTCTTTGTCCAGCGCCGCCGCCTCAAAACAGGTCAGAGCGCTTTCATAATCCATCTTTTCTATCAGCCCCATCCCCTGCGACACATAATCCTGTGCAGGCTCGGAACCGCAGCCGGACAGCCCTGACGCCATGCAGACGCCGAGCAGCCATCCGTATATTCCGCTTTTTCGCATTTCAATCCTCACTCCGGAGCGTAAGCGATGGAGGCGAAGAGAAATCGAAAAAACGATTTCCCTTCTGCCATAAAGGCTGTTTGTGACGCTCCTGCACAAACAGCCTTGTGAAAAAACTTATTTTTCACACGAATCCCCATTCTATTCTTCTAAACGCCGTTTCAGCGTAAGGCTCTCCATCCTGATGCCACTCTCTCCGAAAAACAGCGTCAGATAATGTTCTTTTCCCTCTTTCACTGAAAACTCAAGCTCCCGGCTTACCGCCTTTCTGCCGGTTCCTGTGATAGTCACAGTCCCCAGCAGCGTCCCATCCAGAAATACAGAAACAGGCATCTGCGCCAGCTCTCCTGCCACAGAACCCATCTGAAACATCAGCGTATATCCTCCGCAATGCTCCAGCTCCAGAGAATAGACCGCCCTGTTTCCTCTTGCCGTATCTAACTGCGACACATTCAGAGCAGCGCCGTCCTCCACCGTCCTGTGTTCCAGAACAAGCCCTTCCAAAGAAGCCTTAAGCGGGCTGTCCTTCTCCTCGCACACATCAAACTCTCTGTCCAGGAAACGATCCATCACCGGAGAACGCATCAGAAACCGACAGATATTTCCGGCATTGCGGATAAGCTCTGCCCTGCTGATCCTTCCTTCTGCCAGCCCCTCTATCGTGTTGTCATTTGCCGAATTATTCTCCGAATCCGAAACGACCATATAAACGTCATTCTGGGCGCGGACCATCGGAATTGTATTGTTTCCGGCTGCCTCCTGCCCTTCTTCGTTCATCTTTGCCCACCAGTCAGTCATCACAATTCCTTCATATCCCCACTCGCCCCTCAGGATGGTCGTCAGAAGGTCATAATTTCCCGCCGTCCAGATGCCGTTCAGCGGGCCATAGGTAGACATGACGCTGTATGCCTTCCCTTCTTTTACCGCGATTTCGAAGCCCTTTAAATAAATCTCCCGCACGGCGCGCTCGGAAACAACGGAATCCGCGTCATGCCGGCGGTATTCCTGGTCATTGCATGCAAAATGCTTGACCGTACCTGTAACGCCGTATTTTGCCATTCCCCGAAGCTGGGCTGCCGCCATTTTTCCCGCCACATACGGATCTTCCGAAAAATATTCAAAATTCCGTCCATTCAGCGGATTACGATGGATGTTCATACCGGGACCAAGCAGCGTATCTATCCGGTTTTTGCGAAGCTCCATCCCTTCCAGCTCATACAGCTCTTCTGTCAGCTCTGTATTAAACGTGCAGGCAAGCAGCGTCCCGTTCGGCAGCGAATACGCCATTGTACCACAGTCCATCCGTATGCCGGAGGGACCGTCTGAACAGCATGCCACAGGGATGCCGTAGCTGCGCAGACCCGGTGTCACTCCTCCGAATGCCGCAGCTGTTCCCGGAGTCACCTTCGGAGAACACATTCCTTCTCCCCTGATGATACACGCCAGCTCTTCATCTGAAAGCTGCGATAAAAACTGTTCCATCGACACTTTTTTATCATATACATCTACAAGGCGCAGTCCTCTGTCACCCGGCTCTGCCGCCCCGCCCTTTGTCTCATTTTCTTTAAGAAGACATTCTTTATCCCGGCGGATGCGCTCTGAAAGGTTTATTGTCCTGCCAGGCACAGGCTCATAGCTTTCCCTCAGACTGCCGTCTGCTTCCCGTACCGGACAGAGCCGCTCAAAACCTGTTACGGGCGCCAGCGCCTCCGTGAGCCTTTCTACAACTGTCAGCTCCGATACATCCGCTGTACACACCTTCTCTGCGCTGCGGACATCACCGCCAGCATAGATACCGTATTCCCCTGCCTCCAGCACATAGCAGGATTTATACCCTGTCACACCGCTGTCATCATAGGAAGCGCAGTCCTCCAGATTGATTTCAAAGATCAGCTCTTCCCCCTCTCCCGGAGCCAGAAGCTGCGTCTTCTGAAATGCCGCAAGGCTTCTTACCGCCTTGCCCAGCTTTCCCTGCGGCGCTTCCACATAGACTAAGACCGCATTTTTACCTGCCATCATTCCCGTATTTTTTATCAGAAGATGCAGTACGACTTTCGTTCCGTCCGTTTCCGCACTGATGACCTCCCGGGAAAATTCCGTATAGGACAGGCCAAAGCCGAAGGGATACAGCACCTTTTCCTTCGCGAAGGTCTCAAAATACCGATATCCCACATAGATATCTTCTGCATAAATGTTACGGTCCGCATTTCCGAAATTGCGGGTGGACGGATAATCCTCTATATCCCTTGCGACCGTATCCGCAAGCCTGCCGCTGGGATTTGCCGCTCCGGTCAATATCCGAGCCGCGGCCCTGCCCCCTTCCTGACCGCCCTGCCATACATACAGAACCGCCTGCGGACGATAGCTCTCCACCCATTTCATATCAATGATATTTCCTACATTTAAAACGACTGCCACCCTTTTAAATGCGCCGCATACATTCTTTAAAAGCTCTTCTTCCCGCGCAGATAAAAGATAACTGCCCTCCGATGCGCTGTTGTCATGGTCCTCCCCGGCCGTTCTCCCGAGTACCACGACCGCCATATCAGAAGTTTTCGCCGCCTTCTCTGCTACCTCACGGCTTACCGGCATCTCTTCCTGACACCACGGCTCCTGTGCCCATCCCGCTCCCTGATCAAAAGGATTTTCTGAAATCCAATCCCTGTAAATCTGCTCCAGTTCTTCATCGACCGAAATTCCGCATTCCTTCAGACCGTCCAGAATATTCGTTACATAAGGGGCATTCACCATGCCGCCCGATCCGGTTCCGCTCTTATAATAAGTAAACTGCGTCCTTCCGAATACGGAAACCTTTTCCCCGGTTTTTATCGGAAGCGCATTTTCTTCATTCCTAAGAAGCACGCAGCCCTCTTCCGCCGTACAGCAGGCAACCTCTGCATATCTCTTATAGTCCAGTACAAACCTCATAGATTCCTTCTCCTTTTCCCCGATGTCCCTTACAACATCTTTCTTAATCCTTTCGGATAATGATTTTTTAAAATACCGCCTGCAAGCTTGCCCCATCCAAGCCCATAGCCTTCCGCCGTCACAAGATACCAGCCCTTTTCCCCGTCCCATGCCGCTGTCATCCCGCCAATCCACTGTCTCGCCTGAGAAATATCAAGTGCCGCACACCGCCGCACGTCCGCAGGCTTCAATGCCAGCGCCAGCGCATGGGACGGCTCAAAACGGTCCTTTTTCAATGTGCCAAGATGCAATCCCGGACGAAGGACTTTTAATCCCTGCAGCGCCGGAAGCTCTTTAGGAGCTACGTATATCTGGTCTCCGAACTTTAAAAATGTCCCGTCCAGACACACGTTCAGGTTCTCTTTTTCAAATTCTCTCCATACGCGGCAGTCCTTTTCCGATATTCCTTTCTGAATCCCGTAAAGGCTTCTTGTGCGGACATTCTCCTGAGTTTCTCCGCTTTTTTGGAGCACTGCCAGATAATGTCCCTCTCCTTTTAAGAGGTGAGGAAATAAGCGTATCGTCCTGTCAAGTTCTTCCCCGAGCGTTTCCAAAAACGCTTCTTCTAACGCCTCTCCCAGAGAGCCGTACTCCCGCGCCCATTCCTGATTTCCCGGCGCCATCCCCTCAAATTTTTCCGCTGCTTCGATGGAAAATCCCGGCTGACGCCTGAGAAACCTCAATACGCTCCCCTCATCCTCAGCCGGAGCAAAGGTACATGTGGAATATACGAGTCTTCCGCCTTCCCGGAGCATCTGAGCCGCGCAGTCCAGGATAGCATCCTGACGCAGCGCGCACATTTCCACATTTTCGACGCTCCACTCACTGCAGGCTTCCGGGTGCTTACGGAACATTCCCTCTCCCGAGCAGGGCGCATCCACCAGTATCTTATCAAAATACCCCGGGAAATACTCCGCCAGCTTTTCCGGCGTTTCATTCGTCACAAGCGCATTTCGGATGCCCATCCGCTCTATATTTTCCGAAAGTATCTTTGCCCGCGCCGGATGTATCTCATTACACACTAAAAGCCCCTTCCCGTCCATCGCTGCGCCAAGCTGCGTGCTTTTTCCTCCCGGCGCAGCACACAGATCCAGTACCCTCTCTCCGGGTTTTACATCCAGATAGACCGCCGGAGCCATCGCGCTCGCTTCTTGTATATAATACGCTCCTGCCTCATGAAACGGATGTTTCCCAGGCTGCTCTTCCTCTCCGTAATAAAAACCGTTCTGTTCCCAGGGCACCTGCTCCAGCTGAAACGGCATCTTTTTCAAAAAATCCTCACGGCTTCCCTTTAGCGGATTTCTCCGCAGGGACTGCACATGGGAATTCTCAAAACTTCTGATAAAATCGGGATATTCCGTCTGCAGCAGATTTTGCATCCGCTGCTCAAATTCCTGTGGAATCATCTGTTTTTCCTCGTTCTTTTTTCTATTCATAAATCAGACAGCAGGGGCTGTCTTACTTCTCATCCCTGCGCTGCAATGTAATTTTACACCACTTTTCCGCGCTTGTATACCTGCAATCACAAATCTGCTCATACGCCTTCCTAATTCACTGGCAAGCCAGTGAATAGGAACCTTCGCGGGCCTATTAAAAATTTTACTGCGTAAAAGAGGCCCACTCACCCCTGAATCACGTTCTCACGCCTCATACGACGAGCGTTTGAGGCTGGTGTGAACAGTAACTTCATCCTGCTCTTCTTCCCACACCTCCTTTACCATAAAACGTATCATATTCGCCTCCATCCGTTCTTTCAGGTCGTCGAACCGGTTACATTCCTCCTCCGAAAATCCCGCCGTGCAGACAGCGCGCAGATCTGCTTCCACCTGTGCAAAATCCCGGCATACCTTTTCGCCCTCTGCCGTCAGCCGGATGGTCGTTTCCTGCGTGATGAGCTTTTTCTTTTCCAGCTTCTGCATATTTAAAAACAGCTTCGGCTGACCGACTCCTGCCACCTCTCCGAGCCGTCTTGTTCCGCTGCACTCCCTCATCTGGGACAGTGCAGCCAAAAGCAGAGCCTCCTCCAGCGTCAGCCCGTTCTTGCGTGCGGCGATATCCAGCTCATATTCAAACAACCTGCGGAACCGATACTGCCCTATCACAGCGCCGCTTCCTTCCACCTCTTCCCGTCGGATCCTGCGGCGTTCCTCCCCCAGCTTTTTGCTGCCCGGAAGGATGGCCATCGGCACCCCGCCGTCCTTTGCCGCCGACCACAAAAAGCTGTATACCTGCAAGCGGATATTCGCATAATCCTCCTGATCGTACACATCTTTATAAAATTCGTTATAATATTCAAACAGATTTATTTTCATCTTCAGGGTATTGTTTACCGTTGCCCCCTGACTCACAAGACTTCCCTTACGCTTTAGATAATAGTATATCGGCACCTGTAATGCGTAAAAGCTCTCCGCATGACGGATATATTCCAGATTAAACAAAAAATCCTCGCACCAGCTCAGGGACGTATCCATGCGGATATGAAATTTTTCGATGATGCTGCGCCGGAACATCTTATTCCAGAGCACCCCATAATAAAAATCCGCCGGATTTTCTATCATGCACGCCGCAAATTCCTGACGGGTCATCACCTTATCCTCTTCAATATCTCCCTTCTGTGCCAGCCGCTCTCCTGCTACCCGGTAAAAATCCGAAATGACCATGTCACAGCCGTATTCCTCCATGGAACGCACTAAAAGCCTCGTCGCTTCCGGCACGATCCAGTCGTCGCTGTCCAAAAACTGGATAAATGTTCCCCTCGCCATATCCAGCGCCTGATTTCTCGTATCCGAAACCCCTGTATTCTCCTTATGTACCACGCGCACCCGACTGTCTGCCCGCTCATATCCGTCGCATATCTCTGCCGAACCGTCACTGCTTCCGTCATCCATCAAAAGCAGCTCAAAATCCCTATAATCCTGACTTAAAATACTGTCCACACATCTTTTCAAATATTTTTCCGCATTATATACAGGCACAATGATGCTCACTGTAGGTTCCATTTATCTTCTCTCCTTTATGCCGCTTAATCTCTTCTGCTCCGGCACAGTCTCCTGTACTCACGAGGAGATACCTGCATCAGTCTTTTAAATACCTGATTAAAAAATTTAATATCCTCATATCCTACCGCCTGCGCGATTTCCGATATTCTCATATCGCTTCCCACCAGGAGCTCACAGCTTTTTTCCACTCTGATCTTCTGCACATATTCCCGCACACAAAGACCCGTCTCCTGTTTAAATCTCCTGCTCACATAGGAAAGGCTGTAGTGATTTTGTTCGCAAAAATCCTGCAGGGTCAATCCGTTCTGATAATTGCTGTCCATAAATTCCAGTATTTCCTGAACTGCCGTACTCTCCGGAAGTCTGTGTTTTTCCGGTATCACACTGCGAAGCATCAACAACAAAATCTCCATCAGCTTCAGCCTCAAAATCTGCTTCCATCCCAGCTTCTTCAGCCGATATTCCAAAAGCATCTCCTGCATCAGCTTCAAAACCGTTCCATCATTATCATGAAAAATCCGGTTCACACTGCTTTGTCCCAAAGACATTCGATAATATCTGATCAGACAGCCTCGCAGCAGCATATCAAATCTCCGGCAGTCCTTCAGTGTTTCATCAACCACCTCCGGTAAAAACAGGCAATTTATCAGTGTCAAATCCCTGCTTTTCTGATAACCATGCCTGCTTCCGCAATCCACAATAAAATAATCCCCTGAACCGATCGGGCATTCCTGCTCTTCCAGCGTATGCACCGCCGCTCCGCCTGTAATATAGGTCAGTTCAAAAAAGTCATGTCCGTGCAGCGTCAAATCTTCCTGATGCATCGGCATCATGACCAGTTTTTCGCAATCCTCCTCCTGAAACTCACGAAAGACCAATGTGTTTTTCTGTTTCATAGAGCGCAAATTCACCCCCTGTTTTACACAAAATCAGGTGCTTTTCTTTAGGCTACTATCTGCTAACATAAAAGTCAAGGGAAAACACAGAGGAGGTATTTTTTCTATGAATTTACATGCAAAATGGATTTGTCCCTCACAAAACACCGGAGAAGTCTGTCCTGTCTTTTTCAAACGCTTCGCTCTCAACAGGACCCCTTTATCCGCAACTCTTTCCATCACTGCTCTCGGCGTATATGAGGCCCGTTTAAACGACGGGCGCATCGGTGATTTTATCCTCGCACCCGGCTGGACCGCCTATGAAAAAAGGCTTCAGGTACAGACCTATGATATCACCAGTCTGATTTCCTCCGAAAACACACTTTCTGTCACCGTCGGAAAGGGCTGGTACCGCGGCCGCATCGCATGGCCCTCACCCGAAGAAACCGCACGTCGGGCCGCTGTCCCCGCCGGTCTTATCGCCGTTCTGACCCTTACCTATCCCGACGGCTCCTGCGAGACTATTTCTACCGATGAAAGCTGGCTCTGGGCAAAAAGCGGCGTGCTCGCGAGCGAAATTTATGACGGGGAAATCTTTGATGCCCGCACCGAACCGTCTGCATCCCTTGTCCCCGTCATTACATTTGACGGTCCGGACCATACGCTCATCCCACAGCAAGGCCCCTTTGTAACCGAACAGGAACGTATCTCCCCCATTTCCATCTTTACCACCCCTGCCGGCGAACGGGTCATTGACTTCGGACAGGAGGTAACCGGATACCCTGAAATCTCCTTAAACGCTGCCGCAGGAGAAATACTCGAGCTTTCCTGCGCGGAGGTACTCGACCGGGAAGGGAATTTTTATACGGAAAATTACAGGAGCGCAAAGGCAAAATACACCTGCATCTGCAAAGACGGCTTCCAGACGTGCAAGCCCCGATTAACTTTTTACGGCTTCCGCTATCTGCGGCTGGACAGCTTTCCCGGCGGCACAGACGCTGCCCTGCCGGAACAGTTCTATGCTGTCGCGGTCAATTCCGCCATGAAGCGCACCGGACGCCTTTCCTGCTCCGACCCGCTTTTAAACCGCTTTTTTGAAAATGTTATCTGGGGACAAAAAGGCAATTTTGTAGATGTGCCTACAGACTGTCCGCAGCGCGACGAACGACTTGGCTGGACCGGAGATGCTCAGGTGTTCATCCGCACCGCCTGCTACAATTTTGATGCAGAAGCTTTTTACCGGAAATGGCTCGCAGACCTTTCCGCAGACCAGTCCGAAAACGGCATGGTCTGCCATGTGATCCCTGCCGTCATGGATGTCAGATACGGCAGCGCGGCATGGAGCGACGCTGCAACCGTCTGCCCGTGGGAGCTCTACCTTGCCTATGGCGATCCCCAGATTTTAAAAGACCAGTTTGAAAGCATGAAAAAATGGGTGGACTACATTACCTTGACGACCACTACGCCAAATCTCTGGACCGGCGGCGAACACTACGGCGACTGGCTGGGGCTTGACGCGCCTTCCGGCAGCTATAAAGGATCTACCCGCGAAGAGTTTATCGCCTCGGTTTTTTACGCCTATTCGACAGAGCTCGTCATCCGCACCGGAAAGGTGCTGGGTGCAGACGTTTCTTCCTATGAAAAACTATATGCGGATATCGTAAACGCTTTCCGCGACGCCTATCCGGTCTATACAACCCAGACCGAATGCGTGCTCGCCGCACACTTTCATCTTGCCCCCGACTGTCAGTCAGCCGCGGATCAGCTCGCCGGAATGATAAAAGACTGCGGCACACAGCTTCAGACCGGATTTGTCGGTACTCCTTACCTGCTCCATGTCCTGTCCGACTACGGATATGGCGACCTGGCCTGGTCACTGCTCCTGCGCCGGGAATATCCGTCCTGGCTCTATCCTGTCACAAAAGGCGCGACTACCGTATGGGAGCACTGGGACGGCATTATGGCAGACGGCGGCTTCTGGAGTCCCGATATGAATTCCTTTAACCACTACGCCTACGGCGCGGTGCTCGACTGGGTATACGGCAAAGCCGCAGGCATTTCTTCCCTGCCCAGATATCCCGGTTATGAAAAAGTATCCATCTCCCCGCTTCCTGATGCGCGGCTCGATTGGCTTTCCTGCTCTTTTGAGTCCCGCTCCGGACTGATACGTTCCGAATGGAAAAAGCAGGACGGAAGATGGCGCTATGAAATTGAAACCCCCGTGGACGCAGTCATCACTATCGACGGACAGACGCACAAAGTCGGAAAGGGTATCTGGATATATTTTTCAAATATCCGATAAGCTTTTCAGCATGCAGTCAAACTCCGCATAACGAAAAAAGGACTTCCGGTATAAAACCGGAAGTCCCTTTTTTCATTACTCTGTTTATAAACAGCTCAATCTCAACCCTGCTCCAGAGCCAGTGTCTTTGTTGTGATATCGCAAACCTCAGCAGGTCCGTAATACTGGATAGCGCCGGGATATACGAAGCATGTCTCAACAGCCCACTCGTCTCTGTGAGCCTCGAAGTATTTGAACGGCTTGCCATCCAGCTCTACCAGAGCTTTTCTGATAACGGGCTTGTCTTCGCCGTGTCTTCTTTCCATGTTCATCATCTTGGTGATAGGCATACCGCCTGCAACCCACTCAGCTGCGGGCTTGGACAGGTTGGAAACCTTGGAAAGGTAACCATTGTAGCCATACTGAATCAGCATGAATGCATTGTAGCCCAGAGAGTAGCAATAGTCGGAATCGAAGTTGGACGGGAAAGCACATCTTCCTTCGTAACCGAAGAAGTGATGCAGCGCATTGAACTTGCCTGTGTAAGTGCCTGCCGCCTTTCTTGCTGCCAGCTTGTCTGCAACCAGAGCAGAGAACAGCTTCTCGGACTCAATCAGGGAAACCTGTACATTGCCGTGAGGATCTCTCTCAAGGAACAGCTGCTGCTGGATAGTTGTAGGAAGAATAGCAAATACTTCCATGGATTCCTTTGTCAGACCATTCTCAATGAACGCATACTTCTCTTCCCATGTAGGAAGCTCGTTGAATGCGTCAGCCTTGCTGCCTGCAAGAAGCTCGTTAATCTCCTGGATCAGAACGGAGAACTCGGGAACGAATTCAACCACACCCTCCGGAATGATTGCAACACCAAAGTTCATGCCCTTTGCCGCTCTCTTCTCAACAGAATCTGCAATGTAATCTGCAATCTGGGACAGAGACATCTTCTTTGCTGCAACTTCCTCAGAGATCAGGCAGATGTTGGGCTGTGTTTCAAGTGCACACTCCAGTGCAACGTGAGAAGCACTGCGGCCCATAACCTTAATGAAATGCCAGTATTTCTTCGCGGAGTTTGCATCTCTTTCGATGTTGCCGATTACTTCGCTGTATGTCTTTGCTGCGGTATCGAAACCGAAGGAGCACTCGATATCCTCGTTCTTCAAATCGCCGTCGATGGTCTTAGGGCAGCCGATAACCTGAACGCCTGTGTTGTTTGCTGCAAAATACTCAGCCAGAACTGCTGCGTTGGTGTTGGAATCATCGCCGCCGATGATAACGATAGCGGTGATACCATGCTTCTTGCACACTTCAGCCGCAATTGCGAACTGCTCTTTGGTCTCCAGCTTTGTTCTGCCGGAACCGATGATATCGAAACCGCCTGTGTTTCTGTACGCATTGATATACTCATCATCAAAAATCAGATAATCGTCGTCAATCAGTCCGCTGGGGCCATTCTTGAAACCATAAAGAACGTTCTCCGGGTTGGTAGCCTTTAAAGCATCGTATAAACCGCAGATAACGTTATGTCCGCCGGGAGCCTGTCCACCGGAAAGGATAACGCCTACCACCTGCTTCTTAGCCTCGGAAGTATTAGCACCCTTCTGGAAGGTAATCTCCTTCTTTCCGTAGGTGTTGGGGAACAGCGCTTTAATCTTCTCCTGATCTGCAACGCTCTGAGTCTCCTCGCCTTCCTTCACGCAGATGTCTGCGATACCATGTCTCAGCATCCCCGGAAGCTTGGGAGAATACTCGTATCTGGCTTTCTGTAAAGCTGAAATTTCCATAATCCGTCTCCTTTTTGTATTTCTACAAACATTTTTATCATTTTAAATTATAAGGCATTCCGCCGGAAATGTAAACTACTAATAACTTTGTATTTTTTCTCCTGCTTTTGCCTTGCCTTTCCGAAAAACACATTTTATAATGAAGTTGCTAATATTCATCAAGCGAGGTTTGTACTTATGAAAACAAAGGCTCCGGTATCCCGGCAACAAATGTCCAACCAGATTACCGAAGGCGTCATCTGGAAACAGCTCCTTATCTTCTTTTTCCCGATACTTTTCGGGACTTTTTTTCAGCAGCTTTATAATACGGCAGATGCCATTATTGTCGGCAACTTTGTCGGCAAAGAAGCGCTTGCTTCCGTTGGCGGTCCCTCTTCCACAATCATCAATCTGCTGGTCGGCTTTTTTGTCGGCATCTCCTCCGGTGCGACCGTCGTCATTTCTCAGCATTACGGTGCAGGAGATGCTGAAAAGGTCAGCGATTCCGTCCATACCTCTATCGCTCTTGCCATTGCAGGCGGCGCAGTCATGATGGTTCTTGGACTTGCTTCTGCACGTTTTGCCCTGAGCGCTATGGCGACTCCTGCCGATATCATGGAACCTTCCCTTATTTATATGAGGATTTATTTCATCGGCATCATTCCGTCCATGATTTATAACATGGGCTCCGGTATTCTCAGAGCCATCGGCGATTCCAAGCGTCCGCTTTATTTTCTTATCGCTGCCTGCCTTGTCAATATCGCGCTCGACCTGCTTTTTGTTGCCGTCCTCGAAATGGGCGTAGCAGGCGCTGCTCTTGCCACCATTCTGTCCCAGCTTGTTTCCGCTATCTTAACTACGATAGCCCTCATGCGGACGACGGATTCCTACCGGCTTATTCTTTCCAAAATCCGTTTTCACCGGCACCTGCTGTTCTCTATCGTAAAGATAGGTCTGCCCGCCGGACTGCAGTCCTCCATGTATTCTATTTCCAACCTGCTGATACAGTCGTCAATCAATTCCTTCGGCACAGACACCATTGCCGCATGGACGGCATATGGTAAGGTGGACAGCATTTTCTGGATGATCATGGGAGCATACGGCATCTCTGCCACTACTTTTGTAGGACAGAATTTTGGCGCAGGCAAATACGACCGTATCAAAAAAAGCGTACGTATCTGCCTTGGCATGGCCGCTATCACCAGTATCGTACTGAGCGTTATCGTCATGGAATTCGGCGGGACTATCCTGCTGCTGTTTACCCATGATGCCAACGTCATCAGTATATGTGAGGGCATGATGCGCGTAGTATCGCCGTTTTACATCACCTATATCTGTATCGAGATTTTATCCGGTACCTGCCGCGGCTGCGGCGATTCCCTCATCCCCATGCTGCTGACATGCTTCGGTGTCTGCGTGCTGCGTATCGTCTGGATATTCACCGCCGTTCCGCTGCGACATGAAGTTTCCACCGTTGCATTTTCCTATCCGCTGACCTGGGCTATCACCTCTATCCTGTTTGTTATCTATTACAAAAAGGGAAAATGGATGCAGAAGGATACCCTGAGGAACGCACCGCCGTCACAGGAATAAAATTCTTTAATATATCTGCATATCACAGGCGGGCGGCTCCTTCTCTTGAAAGGATGTCGCCCGCTTTATCCATACAACCTGCATTCCCGGTTTTTCCCTGTTCTGATAATAACACCTTTTACCGTCCGGAAATGCTGCATTTTTTAATAAACACCGAAAAAACAGGGACGGCATTTCTGCCGTCCCCGCATCCTGTTACTTCTATATTCCTGAAGTTTCTCAGATATCCGCTCCGTCGCCATCAATCGAAGCAGCCGCTTCCACAATATCTGCGATATTGTCTGCCGCATCCTTGTTAATCGTGATATTACGGTTTACCTTTGCATCATAGGTCCCCGCCTTTACCACTTCCGCAAGATCGATACCAACCGTTTCTTTCATGGATTCAAACAGCTTCGCCATTACAGCCGGTACATTTCCTGCCACGCTGTCCACGCCGCTGCTTTCTCCGCCGCCAATGATGGTAATCTTGTCTATCTGTGTCAAAGGCTCCGCTATCTTGCCTGCGATATCGGGCAGAACCTTTATCAGCATTTCTGCCATAGCCGCATTATTGTACTTCTGGTAAGCCTCGGCGCGCTTCTCCATTGCCTCCGCTTCTGCGATACCCTTTGCCCGGATGGCTTCCGCTTCTGCTTCGCCGACCATCTGGATGCCTTTTGCCTCCTGCTCTTTCGAGAACAGGTCGGCTTCCGCCTTTGCGCGCTGCGCTTCAGCCGCTTTCTCGGTCTCGAACTTCCTTGCCTCCGCTTCCTTCTGACGCTCAAACAGGTCAGCTTCCGCTTTCTGCTGGCGGGCAAATTTGTCTGCCTCTGCTTTCTTCTTGACCTGAGCATCCAAAGATTTCTCCATCGTCTCCGCCTCACGCTGTTTTAACAGCACCAGACGCTCTTCCTTTGCGATATTCGCGTTTGCAGCGGTAACTTCTATCGTCTTACGCTGCTCTTCCTTCTGAATTTCATAAGCCGCATCTGCCTCTGCACGCTTTGTATCGGCATTTTTCTGCAGGTCCGCCTTCTGCATATCCAGCTCGTTATTCTTGATTGCAATCTCCCGCTCGGAATTGATCCGCGCATCATTCGCCTGACGGTCTGCCATCGCCTTTGCAATGGCTATCTCCTTCTCGGCCTCCGCCTTTGCAATGGCTGCTTTCTTTTTAATCTGGGAAATATTGTCAATACCCAGATCGTCGATAACGCCGTTGGAATCCGTGAAGTTCTGTACATTAAAGCTTACTACATCCAGACCCATGGCAGCCAGGTCGGGCTCCGCATTTTCTTTTACCAGCTCGGCAAACTTCTGCCGGTCGCTCACCATCTCTTCCAGACGCATCCGACCCACAATCTCACGCATATTGCCTTCCAGAACCTCTCTGGCCACCTGCGTAATGTACTGTGTATTCTGATTCAAAAAGTTCTCTGCTGCCAGCTTTAATTTATCAGGCTCGCTGGACACCTTGACGTTGACCGCCGCATCCACCTGAATATTGATATAATCTGCTGTCGGCACAGCCGCCTCTGTCTTGACATCAATCGGAATCAGCTTCAAGCTCAGCTTATCCAGCCGCTCTAAAAACGGGATTTTAATACTGGATTTACCGATGATTATCTTCTTTCTCAGACCCGAAATAATATATGCCGTATCCGGCGGAGCCTTTACATAGCCTGACGCAATGATAGCGACCAGCGCAACAACGACAGCGATTCCAATGATTGTTCCGATATTGATCATAAATACCTCTCCTTTTCCCCACTTCTCTGGTGGTAAAATACCGGATGCCGCTTTGCGGCATTCCTGCAATAACGGGTTACGCCGTCAGGCCGTTCCTCCTTCCCCCGTCGGCCGACGCTGTACATTTGAGAAAGGCGCTCTTTAAAAAGAAAGAGACTCCTACCACAACCTGACGGCTGCAATAAAAGTCTCGCGCATTTCATTCGATACGGACAAATGCCCCTGTGTGGGATCTACAGCGGCATCGGTCGGTGTGTCGTTCTCAAACCACCTTTCGGTGCTGGCTACTCCCTTTTATTGTTAAAATGATTATATCATTTTTCTGTATTTTGTCAATATATTTCCGTTATATCGATCTATCGTCATAGATTTAACTGCCTGTCATATATCAGCGCATAAATGTGTATTTTTACACGGCATAAAAAGTGTGCGCTTTCGCATACACTCGCACCGAGCGCATGTTCACGTCACACGCGAACACTGCCGCCAGGCAAAATCTGCCTTGCGTACCAGACACCGCTTTGCAGGCCCGTACACAACAGACTTATCCCTCTGTCTTCTGCGGGCTTTTTTCCCCGATCCCAAACTCCTCCAAAAGCTTTTTGCGGTAGATTTCATCGGCGACCGCGCGCTCTGCCTCTCCTGCACGCCCTGCTGCAAACAGCTTCTGCATTAACAACAGGATTTCGTTTCTGCCTTGTTCTATGCCTTGTTCCCTGCCATACTCAAACTCGGCTTCCCGCAGCTTTCTCTTTTCCTCTTCCTCGTCATATTCAAAAATCGACATCGCCACTACCTCCGCTCTCTGCTCCTGCAAAAAATCCCGCAGGATTCCCTTACGAATACACTCCATTACCGCATGGTCCACCGCGTCCTCAAGCGTTTCTGTCTCCTTATACTTCCGCACGCATGCCACATACTGGCTGTATTCCCTTAATGTGCGGCACCGCTCCATCAGTTCTTTGTTTTTGCCGTCATTGATATTGAGCTGCAACACCTTCAGCTCCAGCTTCGGGTCATCCGTCTCCTTTTCAAAAGAATCCGACAGCTTTAAGATACGCCTCTCCGGCTGGGCGTCCGTCCCGTTATAAAACACCACGAAATTCGGCGTCGGGATTTTCAGCAGCCTGTCTGCATACAGGGATTTCCCCTTTACATATTTCTCATACTGCCGCGCGATATACAAAAGGTCGCGCAGAGGCATATTCGGATTCAGGCTCGCCTGATGCTCATACAGGTTCAGCTCCGACATCAGAAGAAAGGAAACGTCGTTCTTCATCCCCATATAGACGGCATTTTCGAGGGTATAGATTTCAAGCTCCTCTTCATTTTGATAGTCTGTGCCGTTTAATCCGTTATAAAGCTCCAGAAGGTTCTTCTTTTTGCCAAAGAGCATCCGGAATACCGTGTCCTTATACTCCCGCTTCACATACAGCTTTTCTTCTTTTCCAGTCTCAAACATATAGCATCGCTCCTTCCTGCATCGCAGACAGATATCTGCCGTTGTTGGCAGGAGACGATTTCTATGGGATATGCCCTGTTTATGACCGGGAATATGATATCAGAAAAGAACAGTACGCAAAGCTTCTGTTTCCCCTTTCTCCTGCCTGTTGTGATTAGTTGGTGTCCAAGCATAGAGTTCCGAAAGAAAACAGATACAGCGCGCCGGAAAATATGGCGCCGCCGCAGATAAGAGATGGCATGAATGCCCGGATTCCTGTGAAATTTATGCTTATCTACAGTTTAGCATTCCTGCGGATTTACAGCAAGGACTTTTTAGCAAAAAGAAATATCTCCTATCAGTATGTCCCCGCTCATCACGCGCGCGGAAAAGAGCTTGACAGCGGCAGCATCGAGACTTTATAATAGGGCAGAAAAGCAGTTGCTGACCCGGCGCAGATGTACGCCGGAGAGCACACTTTTTATGCGGATATGGCGGAATTGGCAGACGCGGCGGTTTTAGGTGCCGCTGGGCGACCGTGCAGGTTCGAGTCCTGTTATCCGCATGTTTTGACCCTTGTTGATCCAAGGGTCTTTTTTTATTCAAACGCCATATTTTCCGGCATGCTGTATCTGTTTTCCTGCCGTTCCCCATATTTGCACTGCCGGATTGCAACAGGCCAGCGCCGCAAAAGGATATTTCAGGCTGCTTTAGAGATTTTTAATACATACTCCTCTTTTCATTTCCATAAAATAGTATTAGAATGATAAAAAGATTGTAATTTATTCAGCTATCAATATGGAGGGTTTATCATGGCTAAAAAATTCGGAAAATTTTTCACCCTGGCAGTAGCTGCCGGAACGGCTGCGGCTGCGGCTTATTATTATGTACAGAATAAGAAAAAAGAAGCGGCACTCGCCGGAGCAGGCTTTGATGCGGATGATTTCGATGACGACGACCTTTCTTTCGACGACCCCGATTTCTCCGACAGCGACTTTGACGACGACGATTTTGTAGACGAGAGCGATCCTTCTTCTTCCTACACTGCTTCCAATCCGGACTCAAAGGTTTTCACCTCTGGAACAAATGAACAAGGTCACACTTATGTCACTCTGGACCTCAATGCCGCTCAGGATAAAGCTTCTCAATTCTGCGGCACCGTCGTAAATAAGCTCGAGGAAGCCGTACAGAAGATAAAGAGCACTCCGGAGTATGAAACTGTCACCGTCCGCTTCAACGAAACCGCCGACAAGATTAAAAACAGCGAAGAAGCTCAGGCATTCGGAGCTGCAGCTCAGGCTGCTGCAGAGGCTGTAAATCAGACGGGACAGGCTGCCGCAGAGCTTGCGAGAGACGCAGCCAAGACTGTCGCAGCCAAAATGCAGCAGACAGCAGAGGATGTTTCCGAAGCAGTTTGCGAAGCCAAAGAGGAGGCTTCCGAGGCAATGCAGAATGCCCGCGAGGAAATGAAAGCCGACAAAGCCCCCGCTGCTAAAGAACCGGAATCAGACAATGCTCCTGTCTCTGAGGACGAAAATAACGATACCGAATCATAAGCATACGTTAAATATGCGCCATCAGCCGCGCCTCTTTTTGCGGAGCGGCTCATAATTAAAAATCCGGCATATCGCTCTCACGATACGCCGGATTTTTATATTACTATTACTGTCATTCACTTTTTATTTTTCAGCAAAACCGTTCAATCTTCCAACAGTTCCAGCTTGCTTACGGACACCTCATACGCAGTCCTCTTTTCCAGCTGGTCTTCCGAAAGTTTTTTCATGTACTCCCTGCTCTGTATTCTGCCCCACACCGCACAATGGGCGCCAACCTCAAAACTTCCTGCATAACGGGCATTTCTGCCCCAGCAGATACAAGGAATATAGTCCGATTTTCCATAAGGTCTGTTCACAGCCAGAAGGACGTCTGCTATCTCCCTTCCCAGCGGCGTTTTTCTGTACACAGGCTCCTTACAGATATAACCGTCCAGATATATCTGATTGGTACGGGAGCTTTCCTCCAGCTCATCCACAAATGATATCTCCCGCGCGAACACTGACAGTATCAGCCTGTTCTTTCGCTCCTCGTGACGGTTATAGGAACGGAACTGTCCGGAAATGCTTACATACTCTCCCTCATAGTTTCCGTCAACATCGATCAGCCGCTCGGAAACCATCACGGGAATAATATCGTAAGATTCGCTCAGCCGCGCCACTTCCACATCCACCATATAGAAACCCTCTCCGAAAATCTCATGGCTGAATGTAAAGTCACTGATGATCTTTCCCATCACTGTCACCTGATTGTTTTCGATTACCTTATCTGTCATTTTTGAAGTTCTCCCTTCTTGATATAAGAATTTTTTCGTGACCAGTATTGTTTCCCCCATATAAGGGATTTCCTGTCATGTAATACCATTTTATGGGATTTTCCTCAAAATAGACCGGCACGGCAGCGCAGCATCCGCCAAAATCCTCCATCCAGCCTCCCAAAAGCCTTAACTATCGGCTTTTTCCTGTCGAAAAGCGGGATTTTTCGCGGATTTTAGGTTGCATCCCCAAAACAGGGGTGCTATACTTGTAGCGTTTGAAACCCGATAATGAAATGTATATGCGGCGCGAAGGCCGCAGAAAGAGGTCATGACAATATGAATCAGAAAAGAGAAGATGTGAGAAACGTTGCCATCATCGCCCATGTAGACCACGGCAAAACGACGCTCGTGGACGAGCTGTTAAAGCAAAGCGGCGTATTCCGCACCAATCAGGAAGTTGCGGATCGCGTGATGGACTCTAACGCTATCGAGCGTGAACGCGGCATCACCATCCTTTCCAAAAATACAGCCGTCACATACAACGGCACCAAGATCAATATCATCGACACCCCCGGACATGCTGATTTCGGAGGCGAAGTAGAACGCGTCCTTAAAATGGTAAACGGCGTTATCCTCGTAGTAGACGCTTTTGAAGGTCCAATGCCCCAGACACGCTTTGTACTCGGAAAAGCTCTGGAACTGCAGCTTCCCGTCATCGTCTGCGTCAACAAGTGCGACCGTCCCGAGGCACGTCCTCTTGCAGTTCAGGATGAAGTTTTAGAGCTGTTTTTAGAGCTCGATGCGACTGATGAGCAGCTTGACTGTCCCTTCGTATTCGCCTCTGCCAAAAACGGCAGCGCTACGACCAATATCACTGTAAAAAATAAGGACATGAAGCCCCTGTTCGATACGATTTTGGACTATATCCCCGCACCTGAAGGCGACCCGGACGCAGGTCTGCAGCTGCTTATCAGCACCATCGACTATAATGAATATGTCGGACGCATCGGCGTCGGCAAGGTAGACAATGGTAAAATAAGCGTCAATCAGGATGTTGTTATCGTCAACCATCACAATCCCGATTCCGTTAAACGCGTAAAAGTCAGCAAGCTCTATGAATTTGACGGTCTGAATAAAGTAGAAGTCCGCGAAGCAGGTATCGGCTCCATCGTTGCCATCTCCGGTATCACGGATATCCATATCGGAGATACGCTGTGCGCACCGGAGCGGCCGGAAGCGATTCCGTTCCAGAAAATTTCCGAACCCACCATTGCCATGCACTTTATGGTCAATGATTCTCCTCTTGCCGGACGAGAGGGCAAATTTATCACGAGCCGCCATTTAAGAGAGAGACTGTTCAAAGAACTCAATACCGATGTTTCCCTGCGCGTGGAAGAGACCGACTCTACAGACAGCTTTAAAGTATCCGGACGCGGCGAACTGCATCTGTCTGTCCTTATCGAAAATATGCGCCGCGAAGGCTATGAATTTGCAGTCAGCAAGGCAGAAGTCCTTTATCATTATGACGAAAAAGGACACAAGCTCGAGCCGATGGAACAGGTTTATATCGATGTTCCTGAAGAATTTGCCGGAAATGTCATTGAAAAGCTCGGACAGAGAAAGGGCGAGCTTGTAAACATGACGCCCGGCAACGGCGGCACGACCCGTCTGGAATTTTCCATCCCGTCCCGCGGTCTCATCGGCTACCGCGGCGAATTCATGACCGATACAAAAGGAAACGGCGTCATGAATACCATTTTTGACTGCTACGCTCCCTATAAAGGCGATATTCAGTACCGCAAGCAGGGCTCCCTCATTGCTTTCGAGGCAGGCGACGCCATTACCTACGGACTGTACAACGCACAGGAACGCGGCACGCTCTTCATTGGAGCCGGTGAAAAAGTATACGCTGGCATGGTCATCGGACAGACCGGCCGCAGCGAGGATATCGAAGTCAACGTCTGCAAGACAAAGAAGCTGACCAATACCCGTTCCTCCAGTGCTGATGAAGCGCTCCGCCTGTCCCCTCCGAGAATTTTAAGTCTGGAGCAGGCGCTTGATTTCATCGATACGGACGAGCTTTTGGAGGTAACTCCCCAAAACCTTCGTATCCGCAAAAAAATTCTGGACCACACGATGCGGAAACGTGCTGCTATCCAGAACAAACAATAATTTTCCATCGTATCAAACGCTGCTGCGCTTCGCGCACCGGCTCATTAAATTCAAAAACGGAGCATCGGCAGTTGCCTTTGCTCCGTTTTTTATACCATACTTTTTTATTTCCGATATCATCCGGCCGTCTTCGCTTCCACAGGTCCTTCGATAGAACGGATAGAAAACCCCCGGTCATTATCTTCATCCGGCTCAAATATCACCCTGCATCCACCCTCAGACTGCCCCATCACGCAGCTGCCGTCCCCGGAGGCCTTCAGCTCATACAAATTTGTGGAACGGATCGCATCGCCCAATTCCTTTGTAAAAATCCTCTCCGCCCCTATTTCCTCCATAGCTTCCGCATCCTCTGCCTCATATACCATATCTCCCTCCAGCACTACCGAAGCCGGATACTTCATAAGCGTAGTCAGCGCCTTCATATCCTCATAGCGGAACGCATCCATCACGCTGATCGCAAAGTTCAATGTTTCCTGCCCGGATGCAGGCTGTTTTTCCCCATCCGTCAGTTCCTCTGCTTTCCCGTCTTTTATCGTCACCTTCACGGAAATCCCCAGAAGCAGTCCGTCCTTTAAGCTTTCGCCGTTTTCAGGCCGCTCCATAAAATAGGTAACTCCTTCCTCCGTGCGAATCGCAAAATTATTCATCGATGCATCCACCACGATGCCTTCGTAAACGCCGTCTTCTACAGCCCCCTCTTCCAGCAGGACTGCATTATCCGCATCATCTCCCTGCGTTTCCTCCAGACTGTCGGTCTCTTCTGAGCTCCCGGTCTCCTCCGTACTGCCTTCCGTTTCCTCGATGTTTGTCTGAGATACCACAGTACTTTCAACCTCAGCCGCCGTACTGCTCTGCTTTTCTACACTCACGCTGTCTGCACCGCATGCCGAAAGCATCATCCCAAGCACCAGCCCTGCCGCTGCCATCCACACCTGAATCTCTCTTTTTTTCATAAATTTCCGCCTCCTTTTCATCGTCTTACACAAGGCTTCATTCCCCCTCCGCCATGCTCAGTCTTTTAAGATAAGCTCTACAGGACAATGGTCCGAGCCGAGGACCTGAGTATCTATCACCGCATCGGAGAGCTTTTCTTTCAGACTTTCCGATACCATAAAATAATCTATCCGCCAGCCCGCATTTTTGCTGCGCGCCTGAAAACGGTACGACCACCAGGAATATATCCCCTCCCGGTCCGGATAAAAATACCGGAACGTATCCACAAAACCGTTTTCCTGCAAAACCGTCATTTTCTGGCGCTCTTCATCCGTAAATCCCGCATTTTTGCGGTTGGTTTTCGGATTTTTCAAATCTATCTCCTTATGAGCGACATTTAAATCCCCACAGAAGATGACCGGCTTTTTGGTTTCCAGCTTTTTCAGATATGCCAAAAAATCATCTTCCCACCGCATCCTGTAAGAAAGACGCGCAAGACCGTCCTGAGAGTTTGGAGTATATACGGTAACCACAAAAAACTCCGGGTATTCCAGCGTTATCACACGCCCTTCATGGTCATGCTCCTCGATGCCGATACCGTAAACAACGCTTATGGGTTCTTTTTTTGAAAAAACCGCCGTCCCCGAATATCCTTTTTTTTCCGCATAATTCCAATATTGATGATATCCCGGCAATTCCAGCTCTATCTGCCCCTCCTGCAGCTTTGTTTCCTGAAGACAGAAAATATCCGCATCCGCCTCCTTAAAAAAGTCTATAAACCCTTTTGTCATACATGCCCTCAGACCGTTTACATTCCATGATATCAGCTTCATCCGATTTTTCTCCTCATCTTTTCCTTAATCAGCGCTTCCGTAATAGACCCGTTCCAGCTCTTCCAGCTCTGCCCTGCCTCCGGTCGCTTCTGTTATTTCCTTTTTGACCGCTTCCGAAAGTTCCGCCGGCATCAGTACTGTCAGCTCCACCTTCTCCGTGTACGCTGTGTCCTCGGCCTCCAGCCCTCTTTGCCGCAGCAGATACTGTATCTTACCGATACCATTATAATCCGTTCCGACCTTTAACCGGACGCCATAGCGCATCGTCCCCGTCTTTGATGCCGCAAGCCCCGCCTTTACCGCTCCGGAATATGCTCTCACCAGACCGCCCGTTCCCAAAAGCACTCCGCCAAAATACCGTGTCACCACGACCGCCGTATTTCTCACGCCCTCGCCCAAAAGTACCTCAAGCATCGGACGTCCTGCCGTCCCCGCCGGCTCTCCGTCATCGCTGCAGCGTGTCAGCTCCGCTTTCGTCCCTATCACGAACGCAGAGCAGTTATGACGCGCATCCCAATACTTTTTCTTCATTTCTTCAATAAAAGCAACCGCCTCTTCCTCAGTCTCTACCGGCCGGACCGTTGCAATAAACCGCGATTTTTTTTCTACCAGCTCTGCCTCTCCCCCGGCAAATACCACCCGGTAAGGCTCTTTTATCTGTTCTTTATCCATATCAGTATTCCCTTTTCACAGCATTATCTTTCCGAAAATATCATAACATTTTCCCCGCCCTGCCTGCAAGCCCTTCCGCTTTTGAATCATAACGCTCTGCTATGAATACTTTCGGCATTTTTTTTGAATAATATCTTAACATGGAAGAAAAACCTTTATTTACCCATTTAAGTTTGCTATAATCATAGAGGTAATGTCCAAAATCAAGGAGGTTTCTTTGCATGAATTATGGCAAAAAAAGTGTGAAACGCAAAAAAAGAAAACTCCAGTCCACCTCCCGCAAGATGGGGCGCAAATGTATGCTCACCTTTACAAAGGTTCTGCTCCTGTTTGTGCTCGCCGGCGGTATCATCGGTCTGTGCGGCGGACTTGGCGTTTTCAAGGGTATCATAGATTCGGCTCCCACCATCACTCTGGAGGATGCTTCACCGACCCGGTACTCTTCCTTTATCTATGACTCGGATGGCAACCAGATAGCAAAGCTTATTGCAGCTGACTCAAACCGCGTGCCCGTTACGATGGAGCAGATTCCGCAGGACCTTGCGGACGCTTTCGTTGCGATAGAGGACGAGCGTTTCTATCAGCACAACGGTATTGACATCATGGGTATCCTGCGCGCGGGAATGACCGCGATAAAGACCGGATTTAAACGTCAGGAGGGCGCGAGCACCATTACTCAGCAGCTCATCAAAAATACCGTCCTGACTACATGGACCCAGGAAAAAACTTTGGGCGAACGTATCAAGCGTAAGATCCAGGAACAATATCTTGCGATCCAGCTGGAAAAAGATACGCAGGACAAATCCAAAATACTCGAACAATATATGAACACCATCAACCTGGGGCAGAATACTCTCGGTGTACAGGCGGCTTCCAAACGATATTTCAACAAAAACGTATGGGACTTAAACCTCTCCGAATGTGCGACTATCGCCGGTATCACCCAGAATCCATCCAAATATAACCCTCTGACACATCCCGATAAAAATCAGGGACGCCGTGACAAGGTTCTCAATAACATGCTGGAGCAGGGTTATATCACACAGGCAGAATATGATGAAGCCCAGGCGGATACATCAGCTCTTTATGACCGTATCCAGACAGCCAATCTGGAGGTCGGCGGCGATTCCGCTGTAGACTCCTACTATGCAGATGCTGTCAAAGAAGCTGTAACAGAAGACCTCATCGCCGCAGGCTACTCTGAAACACAGGCATATGTCATGGTCTATTCGGGCGGTCTGAGCATTTTTTCCGCAATGGACCCGACTATCCAGGCTATTTGTGATCAGGCAGTATCCAATGAAGAGCTCTATCCTGACGGAACCCGCTGGCTGCTCAGCTACCAGCTCACATACCGCGATCCCAATTCCGAAGAGGAAGGCGGTATCGTCAACATCAGTTCAGAAATGTACAAAAAATACTATCAGGACAATGGAAACAAAGGCTTTAACCTGCTTTACGACTCCCAGGAGGAAGCGCACAGCGCCATTGAAGCATATAAATCCGCCACCCTCCCCGAAGGTGCGGAGGTCATCGGCGAATCCATTTCCCTGACGCCGCAGCCTCAGATTTCCCTCATCGTGGAAGACCAGACAACCGGCTATGTAGTCGCAATGGTCGGCGGGCGCGGAACGAAGGAAGGGAATCTGACATTAAACCGCGCGACCGATACAGTTCGTCAGCCCGGCTCTACCTTCAAGATAGTTTCCACCTATGCTCCTGCCCTCGACACCGCGGGTATGACGCTGGCGGATGTACAGGTAGACGGTCCCTTCAATTATGACAGCGGAAGGCCTGTATCCAACTGGTATTCCAGCGGTTATAGAGGCATCTGCTCCATGCGCGACGGTATCCGTGATTCCTTAAATATTGTCACGGTCAAGTTCCTGACGCAGATAACCCCTCGGCTTGGCTATGAATATCTACAGAAATTCGGCTTTACCACGCTTGTTGACGGTCTGGAAAAAAACGGCAAGATATTTTCTGACGTTACCCAGTCCCTTGCCCTCGGCGGCATTACAAACGGCGTCAAAAATATCGAACTGAATGCTTCCTACGCTACCATCGCAAACGGCGGACAGTATATCAAGCCAAAGCTCTACACCGTTGTCAAGGATCATGACGGTAATGTTATCCTCGACAATACCAGCACGGAAGGGACACAGGTCATCAAACCCTCTACCGCTTTTCTTCTGACGAGTGCGATGCAGGACGTCGTAACATCCGGCACAGGTGCGTCCGTCAATTTCGGCGGCATGACCATTGCCGGAAAGACCGGAACAACTTCCGATTACAATGACATATGGTTTTCCGGCTACACGCCCTACTACACCTGCAGCACCTGGACCGGATATGATAACAACACAAAGCTGCGGCAGGGTGCGGAACGAAGCCTTGCAAAAAAACTCTGGAAGGAAGTCATGGCCCAGATACACGAGGGTCTGGAAAACAAATCCTTCCCTCAGCCTGCGGACATTGTGGCACAGACAGTCTGCTCTAAATCCGGGAAACTGCCCACCGCTCTCTGTCAGGGCACTCTCAAAACCGAATACTTTGCGGCTGACACTGTTCCGACAGAAAACTGCGACGTACACTATCAGGGCAATATCTGTGCATACAGCAGCCTTCCTGCGGCTGACGCCTGCCCCTTTGTTACAAACGGTATTCTTGAGATGCTTCCTGAAAACGAGCGTATCCTGACCGGCCAGACCAATCCTACTGCCGGGCCGGAAACAAATATGTGCCAGCATACTGTGGAATTTATGACAACTCCGGGAGCAGATGCTGTGATACAACAGCAGCGTCTTGAGCTCGAGCTGCGCGCAAATGCCGCCCAATACGAGACGCTTCTTGCCTCGCTCCAGCAGCAGCTTCAGGCTGCCATGCAGGATAAGGCAAATGCAGATGCACAGCTTGCCTCCGCCTCCGATGACTCTGCGAGAGCCTCCGCACAGGCGGCGTCCGATGCTGCACAGGCCAAGATAGATTCCATTAACGCGCAGATAGCGCAGCTCAACGCTGCAAAAACATCTGCCAATACCGCCTCTGTCGATCCAGGCCACCCTGAGGCAGCAAGAAGCCTGCCGGTGGATGACAGCAATGGCGATGATGATGACGATGATGATTGATCTCTCCGGATAACATTTCCGGCATCAAAAAATTCCGTGTCTTTTCCTCCATAGAAAAGACACGGAATTTTTTATGCACACTTACCTAAAAGATATCTATGGCCGACTCTTTTTCCATCCATGATCCAGAACTTTACGAAGCGGCTTATAAAGAATGAGCATCAGGATAAAATTGCTGATCCCATGAATAATATCAAATGGGATTCCCGCCACCCACCACGCAAAAGCAGTACGGATACCTCCCACAAACAGATACGGGATCGCGCACATCGCGCCGAATCCCAGACCGAATGCTCCTGACAACAGCGCAAACGTCAGAACATCCTTCTGCCGGCGCAAAATCCATGTGATCCATGCCAGAAGCGGCCACATATAGACATACATGACCCACCAGATACCGAAACCGTAAAGAAGCCCTTCCAGCACGACAAATACCGCAACTGCATAATAGACCCTTTTCCCGACCGTCAGCGTAAACAGAATGATAAGGAGCGTCACCAGCTCCACGTTCGGTAGAAAAGAGAGCGCCAGTTTGGCGCTCTCCAGAGCCGCTACCATCATACCGATGATAACAATATCATAGACAGATATTTTTGCTTTCCGCATTGCTTACTCCGCTTTTGTATAAACGATTTCAAACGCATCGCCGTCATGTACGGGTTCTGTGGAAACTCCGTTCATACATGCCTCTCCATTGACATAAAAATACCAGTATGCGCCATCAGCCTCATAATCCGCCCGCAGACCATTCACCGTATCTATCATCAGACCATAGGAAGATTCCGTACCGGAAAAGCTCAGCCCGTCCCCGATAAGTTCCGTCATCAGATTCTGAAGATATTCCGCATCCGTTTTGCAGGAATATTCTGTCCTTCCTCCCTGATCGTCCACGACCGCAAGCGTCACGTTTTTAGACCCGGACTCTGTGCGCGCAGAAAACAACGCATAGACGATGCCCATTATAGCCAGCACTGCGATGACTATCACGAGCGCAAGATTTCTTTTGTTCTCGAAAATTTTTTTCATGTTCTCCTCCTGTACATCTGTTATTCTTGTGAACAGCTCTATTTTAACGAAACTCCTTCCGTTTATCAAGAACCTTTTCCGGCTCTCAGAGAATACATGAAGCTACAGCTTCAGATCTTCCCGAAATTTTTCCCGTAATCCTCATAATTGCCGTATTTTCTCCACAGGTCTATCATCATCTCGTAACGTTCCAGCGACAGCCCCGTATACGCACAGTTGGATGTTGAAAAAATATAACCTCTGCCGTTTTCCATTCCCTCCTTTAAGGAACGCATCACATCCGCACGGCATTCCTCATCCGTTCCGGTCTGTAAAAGACCGCAGTTTACGTTGCCCACAAGCGCAATGTCGCTGCCGATGATTTTTCTGACCTCCGGAATTGAAACGCCGCCCTGAGGATCGAGAGAATGTATCGCATCCGGTTTACAATCCGCCATCTGCTTTAGAATAGGCATGATATTTCCATCCGTATGTTTTATCGTATAATATCCCATTTTCCGGTACTCTGCGATGACCTCTTTTAAATAAGGCACAATAAACTCGTCAAACTGCTCCGGGGAAAAGAACGGATTTACGTTAAAGCAGTAGTCGGAACACAGAGTAAAACCATCATGCTGTCCCCGTCCGGAATAGACCAGGTCGGGTCGCCGTGCATCATGATATAATATTCGTCCCCGCTCTTTTCCCGTATCAGTTCCAAAAGCCACTGCGTATTTTCCACTCCGCCCGGATTCGGATGCACGAATATCGCGCTATGGTCGTATGCCCTTGCCGTATCGATATAAAGCTGCGCCATTTCGTTCATGTGCAGGCTTCTCTCACGATAGCTCATCTGGTCCCACTGCTCATAAAAACGATGGGACGGATGAACCTTCCCGAATTTTTCCATCGTCAGGAAAAAAACAAGTTTAATGTTTTGATAAATCGTTCCCTGTGTGTCATTTTTTCTCCATTCCGCCTTTTGCAAGGCTGTCTGATGCATATTTTATTCGAACATCATATATTCCATATAAAAATCCTGAAATTCCGGATTTCCTCCCAGATTAACCGTTTCCACCCGCTCTGCCAGCGCGGTCGCTTCCTTTTCGCATTCTCTGTCATTCAAAATCCGCTCCGCTCCTGCCAGCGCCGCATTTCCGCAGATTTTTATCTTTTGCTCCTCTATCTTGGGAAAGAGACCGATGCACTTTGCATTTTCCACAGACATATAGGCTCCGAAACCGCCCGCCACATATAAAAAATCCAACTCTGCACTGTTTATTTTCTCCTGAAGGAGCATAGTCTCCATCCCTGACCGGATAGCGCTTTTGGCAAGCTGTACCTGACGGATATCCCGTGGGGAAAGCCCTGCTTTTCCGGCAAAAAGCACATCCTCCTCCAAATATCCCGTTTCATCCAAAAACCCGTTTTTGAACAATTCCGCAACGCCGTCTATCACGCCGCTCCCGCATATGCCTCTGGGACTTTCTGCTCCGATAACATGGATATTCCATTCTCCGTTCTCCCATTTCACATGGTCTATCGCACCGTTTATTCCACGCATACCGCAGGAAAGCCCGGCGCCTTCAAAAGCCGGTCCGGCAGCCGTAGAACAGCAAATCGTCCGGTCTTTTCCGACCAGAACGATTTCCCCGTTCGTTCCCACATCCACCAGCATGCTGCCATGTTCCGTTCTGCTGATACCGCACCCAAGCATCGCCGTTGTAATATCTGCCCCCACAAAGGCTGAAATGCAGCGGGGAAGGTATACCCTTGCAGCCTTACAGCATAGGCCTAGTTCTTCTCCGGACATCCAGACTCCAAACAGTTCGTCCGCTTCAAAAGGTGCGCGTGACAGCGAATATGGATTTTTCCCGGTCAGGAAATAAAGCATTGCAGTATTTCCCGTAATCACGACCGTCTCAATCTCTTCCGCCCGTTCTCCCGCACGCTCCGCTGCACAGTCCAGAAGCCGTGAAATTTCACTCTGCACCAGTTTTGCCAGCCTCTGTGCCTGACCTTCCAGAGACGCTTCTATCCTGCTGACCACATCCGCGCCCAGCGATGCCTGCGGATTCCATGCTCCGATACTCCCCGCTGGAATCCCGTCCCGATGCAGAGAGACCGCTATCGTTGTTGTACCGATATCCACTGCCGCTCCGAGACGGCTGTAAAGGCGGCGGGATGTTTCCTGTGCTGCCATTTCTGCATTCAGACATATTGTTTCGTCGCCATCCTGCTTTTGGTGAAGAGACCATATTTTCCCGTCCGGCACCGTTTCCAGAAAACAGGCAAGGCGGATTCCATGCTCCAGCCGCTCTTTTCCAAGCAGCTCTATTTCTGTTTCCGACGGCTCCTGAAAATCACCTTCCGCATACACCATACACTTTCCGCAGGCATGTCTGCCTCCGCATGGCATATCAACGCCATGGGAGCTGTCCAGCAGTCCGCTCACCCGATCGCCCGGTCTGACCATTTTTTCTTCCCCGTTTATGAAAAAACGAATCTGTATTTCATTTTCTTTCATTTCTGACCTCTATCCCGGAGCAGCGCTGCTTTTTTCTTTCCGGCGTTTATGCCTCCCGTCCTGCTCCGTAAAATTCTGCTGCCGCGTCAAAGAACGCATCGATATTTTCCCACTTTGACATCGGCGGGATATCACATCCCGATGATATCACAAAATTATCATATTTACAGCATCTTTCCATAAGCGCAAGCGTCTCCTCACGGATGGACTCCGGCGTCCCGTTCCTGAACTGTCCCGCCGGATCGATATTTCCCATCACTATCCTGTCTTTTGGCATCTTTTCCAGCATTTCTTCCATATCGACCGCATTTCCAAAATGGAATGCTGCCGCGCCTGTGGATGCTATGGAAGACGCCATCATCGACACACCGCCTCCGCAGTTGTGGTAAATGACTGCAAAGGAATCGTCCTGAACGGCTTCTACAAGTTCACGAACATAAGGTTCCGAAAACTCCTCCTCCAAAGCAGGGGAAAGTATGCCTGCCAGCGGCTCTGCCATTATAACTCCATTTGCGCCCGCCTCTTTGTAAGCAAGGCAATAATCCGTCAGAAACCGGGTTACTTTCTTCAATACCGCATGAACCATGTCCGGTTCCTCATAACATAAAATCATGATTTCCGTCACATCCATCAGACGGCCTGCCAGCGAGTAAGGCCCTATCACGCCTGCAAATACCGGGCGGTCTGTAATCTCCTCTGCCGCCTGCCTTATGGCATCGATATACAGTCCTGTACGCCCGCTCCCGATTGGCGGGATTTCCAGCGCCTCCGCCTCTTCTTCCGTAGATACCACACTTCCGACTACGGTAGGAACCTCATCCTCTGATACGCGTATCTCCGCTCCGAAGCATTCCGCCTCTACAGACAGATCCATCAGGCTTACGGTCGCTGCGCTGTGCCACAATCTTCATGCCTCTTGCCTGCGCGGACGCATCGGAGATCAGCTCCTTTACGCTGATTCCCATTAGCTGCACTGCCGGAAAGGAAAGCACAGGAAATGCCTTTTTGACAGGCGAAGTCTTCCACTCCGCCAGCCATTGTTTCATATCTCTTTTCATATTTTCAGCCTTTCTGAATTTTGCCCCAAAAAGTGTGTGCCTAAAAAAATACCGCTCCGAAATAAGTCACCGTATTTTCCCCGTTGATATAGCGCATGCCGCACTGTACCGCAAGCTCCGATACGTTTACACCATAAGCCTCCAGAGATGACATCGCCCGGTCGGGAAAACGCCAAGCCAGTACCGCACCGGGTTTTCTCAGGATTCCGGCCTCGAGTGATCCATAAGAGATTTCACTGCAGTCGCCGCCTGTCTGCCGCTGAATTTATGCTTCCTTCTCCACATAATACTGCGCCTGCGCGTTCCAGAGCTCATGATATTTTCCCTCCTCGTCCTTTAAAAGCTCCTCATGGCTTCCCTTCTGCACCACCTGTCCCTTATCGAACACCGCTATCTCATCGCAGAACTTGCAGGAGGAAAGCCTGTGGCTGATGTACACCGCCGTCTTGTCTCCGGCTATCTCATTAAATTTACTGTAAATCTCCGCCTCCGCCACCGGGTCGAGCGCCGCCGTGGGCTCGTCTAAGACGATGAAAGGCTTGTCATGATAAAGCGCACGCGCAATGGCTATCTTCTGCGCCTCGCCGCCGGACACTTCCACGCCGTCCTTGTCAAAGGTCTTATACAGGTGCGTATCCAGCCCCTTCGGCATTTTTTGAAGGCGCTCCTCGAAGCCCGCTTCCTTTAAGCATTGTTCCGCGCGGCTCCTGTCATACTCTGCGGTTCCCGCCACGTTTTCCCCGAGCGTCTCCGGCAGAAGCCAGAAGTCCTGAAATACCACGGAAAACAATGCCATATAATCGTCATAACGGTATTTGCGGATATTGATGCCGTTTAACAGTATCTCCCCCTCCTGCGGGTCGTACAGACGGCACAAAAGCTTGATAAATGTGGTTTTTCCGGAGCCGTTCTCCCCGACGACGGCAAGCCTCTGTCCTACACGGAATTTCATGTCCACATGACGCAGAGCCCAGTCGGAGCTTCCCGGATAGCGGAAGGAAACGTCTTTAAATTCTATCTCGTACTGGCGGTCGGAACGCTTTTCCGTCGTCAGGCTGCCCTGATACATGTTGTTGGGGATATCTAAGAATTCGTAGCTGGTCTCAAGAAAAACGCCGTTTCCCTGCATCCGGGCAATTCCCTGCATCAACACAGAAATGCCCAAAAACAATTTTGTGATTGCCCCCACATACTGCGTCACAGCACCGACGCCGAACGCGCCACCCCACGCCTTTAGGCAGACGAACAGATATGCTTCTCCTATCAACAGCATACCAGATGCATTTGCCAGACCGCTCCATATTCCCATTGCTCCTTTTTTCCATTTTTTCAAAAGATCATTATTAAAAATGCCCATGCTTTCACTTAAATAATGCAGTACCATCCGGGTTTCCTGATAAATCCTTATATCCATCGCCCGCTTTTCATCCGTAGGAACCACATATCCAAAATAATTAAATATACGATTCCCAAGTCTTACATTTTCTGCATACCTAGTCCAATATACCTGAATCTTCTGCATACAAAAAGGCGCCAGTGTTGTAATCCCCAACATCAAAAGTACCATCAGAAAAATAAGGAACGGATTATTTAAAAATTCCATACTGCTTCCGGGCTGTACCTTTTTGGTAAATGCCGTCACTGACAGCGCCATACCGCCTGCAATCTGAAAGCCGCCATTTACCAGATACTGCATACATTCTATCGTATTTTCGGTTCCCCATCCCGCCCAATTCCGGTTTTGTGTGCTCTGACTGTAAATATCATGCGTATGCTGATTATCCATATCCGGATAATCCAGATCAAGAAATTTTTTCATATAAATCTGATCATCCATTTTATGCAGCCCTGCCATATGATAATTCTTCCAGTGTTTTATCCCCTGATAACACCCATTTAAAACAAGCTCCGTGAATAATACTGCTGCCGCCAACCCCCATAGTCTTTCCGGCTTTCTGCCACCTATCAACTCATCAATAAAGCGGGCTGACAGCCAGATTCCCGCATAAGGTACTGCTGCCCCGAACAATCCCTCCAAGAAGATCACCCATATGATTCTCGGATTGATCCTCCAATATTCCTTCACTCCCCGACAATTATATCCCCATGCCTTTTTCAACCCCATTTTTTCTTCGTTTTTCATCTATTCTCCCATTCTGTCTGATGCCTTGGTATTTTATATCTTGTTTACACTGCAAAATCTGTAATTACTCTGTCTTATTCTCCTTATCCCGATAATAACGACTCTGCACTTCAAACAGATTTGCATAGTCTTTCCCAAGTGCCAGAAGCTCCCGGTGAGTCCCCTCCTCCTTAATCTGACCCTTTGACAAAAGCAAGATACGGTCGCAGAACTGAGTAGATGCCAGACGATGGGAAATAAACAAAGAAGTTTTTCCTTTCGTCATCCTCTCATATTTCCGATAAATATCATTTTCCGCCAAAGGATCCAACGCAGCAGTCGGCTCATCCAAAAGCAAAATTGGAGGCTCCTTATAAAGTGCTCTTGCCAATACAAGACGCTGCGTCTGTCCACCAGACAATTCCACACCGTCCTCATATACATTTTTTCCAAGATGTGTATCCATTCCCTCCGGAAATGATTCAATCTTCTCCCAAATACCTGCCATCTCAAGACACTTTCTTACGCGGTCACGATTAAATTTCTCTTTCTGTGCAACATTTTGTGCAACAGTACAGTCCAATACAGAAAAATCCTGAAATACCGCTGCAAACAGTTCATAATAATCCCGCCTGTCATACTGTCGGATATCCTGCCCATTTAATAAAACCCTCCCCTCCGTAGGATCCAAAAATCCGCAAATCAATTTCACAAGCGTTGTTTTTCCTGCCCCATTCAAGCCGACTATCGCTAATTTTTCCCCTTGATGCAATGTCAGATTCATATGTCGGATCGTATACTCTATCGCTTTCGGATAACGATATGAAACATTCTCCAAACGGATTTCATAAGATGGCTGCTCCTTTTCAAGCGCTCTCCCCTTCTCAAAATAAAATGGTTCCTTCCACTCCAGGTATTCCCGAAGCATACTCAACTCCCCACTCTGTTTATGAAGCTCGTCAAACTGTGCAAGAATACTTTCCATTCGATTGCTTATCCCTCCGGCTGCACCTAAATACAACAAAAACTGGGCAGCTGTTATCCCTCCATTCAACGCTGTAATAATCAGATATCCATACACGATTCCATTCCGCAAAAAATTCAATATCACATCAACGGTATCACCACACCACAAAATCCATTCTCTGCGACGTTGAAAATTATAAAAATGCTCCATGCCATCATTCCAGATTTTTTCCATCCATCCCCTTAACCCAAATATCCGGATATCTTTGGCACAATATCTGTCTTTAGTCTTTCCTGTAACAAATCTTAACTGTTCTTCTGCTTTTTCTTTTTCCTCATATCCTTTCCATCCCTCATTTCCTGCCCATTTACCGGTCATGTAGGACAATAACGCCGTTGCCAACGATAAAACAATCAAAAACGGATTAAGAAATGCCAACATGCTCAAATATATGAATAACCCCAACATATTTTGTAAAAGCTGTGTCAATACATTCCAAATTGCTTCCGTTGAGGAATCATTTCCGCTTAATGCATTCATCGCCGTATCACATTTCTGCAAAAATGCACTATCCAGAAGATTTTCATAAGATGTTTCCATTCTCTTAGCTGTAACCTTTTCCACCAGCCTCATCCGTATCATAGTTCTATCATTTTGAGTATTCTCATTTACATATCCTTCCAGCCCTGCCAAAACAAACAATGTCCCCGCAAATACTGCTATTACCCCCAAAAGCTCTGCAAGCGGCGCCGCCTGCTCGACCTTATTTAATATCGCAGGCGCGATAAGAAGCTCTGCCGTCATTTTTGCCGTGCCGATAACAGCCATCGCGATGCAGAGCCATATCACGCTCTTTTGGATATGCCATGCATTTTTGAGCATGTAGGCGGTATTCTGCCAGATGGAATATTTTTGTTTTTCTTTTTTTATCTTACTGTCTCCCATATTTCCCTCTCATTCCGCTCTCAGTCAGCTATTCTTTCCTCTTTTCTTTTAAAAGCATCCTTACCATACCACAAAAAAATCCCCCGGCACGTTCCGGGGGATGAATCGTTTGATTTTGGGGACGAACTGCACGCATTAAAAATCTTCCTGCTTTTGTCAGGTCTGGGGAATCAGGATTTCCGTCGTAAACGCCCCTTCTTCCGAATTGCGGCTTAAATATCCGCCCAGCCGCTCAACAATGGCGTCGATACGTATCAGCCCGAAGCCGTGTCCCTTGCCCTTGCTCGTGCGGAACAGCCTGCCCACCTTTTCCAGCTTGCCGGTCGCTGTAAAGTTCGTAAAGGAAATATAGAGCTGCGTATTTTTCATATCCATATAGACGCGTATCATCCTGCCGCCTTCAGGCAGCTTCATGCTCGCCTCTATCGCATTATCGAACAGGTTGCCCAGAATAACGCATAAATCCAGCTCCGACATTTTTAACTTTACCGGAATATGCGCGTCCACATGCACTTCGATATTTTTTGAACGCGCCAGCGAAATCTTGCTGTTTAATATCGCATCTGCCATGGCGTTTCCCGTCTTTATCACCGTGTCCACCGTATTCAGATCCAATTCCAGACCGTCCAGATACTGCATGACAGCTTCCATATCGCCGTTTTCTGCCAGCGCCTTGATGGTCTGGATGTGATTGCGGTAATCGTGCCGCCAGCCGCGCATCTGCCGGTACATATTTTCCACTTCCTGATAGTGGGTATCGATAAGCTCCCGCTGGTATTCGTCCAGCTGGCGATTTATCTGTTTTGTAAAAAGCTTCATCTTATCCTTCCTGTACGATTATCGTTTTTTTCATGAAGTAATATTTTGTATTTCCTTGTTGTTTCGCCCAAAATATGGTATCTTTCCTTACAAACACATAATATGCTTATCCAGGGAGCCGTTGGGGTGCTATGTCAGCCGCCGGACGCTATGCGAAAGGAGGTTGGTGCTTATGGTTACTTATGAGGGATTATTTACCTTTGTAACAATGCTTTGCGCTGTTATAACTCTTGTCATCTACACGACACGCAAAAAGTAGCGCCCCTGCTCTGGTAAAGTAAGGCGCTACTTTTTAAGTCTCTACATACCGACGGTCAGGTGTACACTGACCAACGGCTCTCTTGTTAAGCATATTATACCCATTCCGCACCATAATGTCAAAATATTTCTTTACTCATTGACCGGTCATCGCTGCTGTTCACAGCAACCGTCATTCCGCCTCGATAATCGCCCTGTTCAGCGGCTCATACGCCCCTCTCGGCAGCGGAAGCACCGTACCGTCGGAAAGCCATACCTCCGTCTTTGTCACCCGTTTGATATATTTCAGATTCAGAATGAGCGCACGGCCCGCACGCACGAATCTGCCGTCCAGCTCCTTTTCAAACTCGCTCAGCGTCCGCTTGACCCGGTAATCCTCCCCGGCATGAACCGTCACATAATTCTGATGCACATCCAGATAGCGTATCTCATAAAATGGAAGCCGCACCATCTCTCCGGAAAGCTCCAGATTCAGGCAGCGTTCCTCCTGTTTTAACTTTTTTACCGCTCTGTCGAGCACCGCGAACAGACGCTCTTCATGAACGGGCTTCATCAGATAATGCAGCGCCTCAACATCATAGCCCTCCGCAATATAATCCGAATATCCCGTGATAAAAATAATCTGCACCGTCCCGTTTCTGCGGCGCACCCTGCGCGCCATCTCCACGCCGTCCATCTGTCCCATCTCGATATCCAGGAGCAGGATGTCCCACGTTTTGTCCTCTTCATATTCAAACAGAAAGCTTTCCGCAGATACAAACGTCTCCAGCCTTATTTCCGTCTTCCTCTGTTCTGCCCATTTTTCCAAAAGCTGCCGCGTATATTCCGTATCCGTCCTGCTGTCGTCGCAGACTGCGATATGATAAGCCATCTGATTCCTCCGGTCATCTCTGAAATTTCCAGTTATCAGTATAGCCGTTTACCACGGGTTTGTCCATTCCCCTGTCCGCTCAGCATGATCTTTATTTTGAAATATAAAAGACGGGGCGAAAGAAAGTACATATGCACTCTTCTTCACCCCTCTAAAAAATTATTTATACATCTCCATATATGCTCCATGCGCTTCGATCAGCTCATCACACATGCTTCGAATATCATCCACAGACAGCTCTGCCGCCGTATGCGGATCTAACATAGCCGCCTGATAGATATGATTTCTGTCACGGGTTCTTGCAGCCTCTATGGTAAGCAGCTGAACGTTGATATTTGTCTGGTTCATAGCCGCAAGCTGAACCGGCAGCCGTCCCACATGACAGGGATTGATTCCGTTTCCATTGACCAGACAGGGAACCTCCACACAGGCATCCGCAGGCAGATTGTCGATCAACCCGGTATTGAGCACGTTTCCTCCAATCTGATATGGCTTATTTGTTACCACCGCCTCCATAATATAAGAAGCATATTCTCTGGAGCGCTCATGAGTAATCTTTCCATCCTTCAGGATATTGTCCCGCTCCTCTTCCCAACCTGCGATCTGATTCACACATCGCCTGGGATACTCGTCCAGCGGAATATTGTAACGCTCGATCAGCTCCGGGTAACGGCTCTTGATATAAAACGGATTGTATTCCGAATTATGTTCGCTGGATTCTGTGCAATAATAGCCCAGGTTCCGGATATACTCATATCGGATCATATCGCTATGCTTTTCTTCCGCATTTTTCTTCAACGCACGCGCTTTTATCTCCGGATACAGATCTTTTCCATCACGGTCACGCACATCTAACAGCCACGCCATATGATTGATTCCTGCAATCAAATCGGTGGCGCCCTCCAGTCTGTCCTCCATTCCGAGACCTTTCAAAAGCCCTTCCGTACAAACCTGAACACTATGACAAAGGCCCACTGTCCTGATTTTTGTGTACCGCTGCATATATCCGGTCAAAATTGCCATGGGATTGGTGTAATTTAAGAAAAGCGTATTGGGGCATACCTCCTCCATATCTCTTGCAAATTCCTCCATTACCGGAATAGTGCGCAAGCCCCGCATGATTCCTCCAATTCCAAGTGTATCCCCAATGGTCTGACGAAGGCCGTATTTCTTTGGAATCTCAAAATCTGTTACGGTACATGGCTCATAGCCTCCCACCTGAATCGCATTTACCACAAAATCCGCATCCCTCAATGCATCTTTACGGTTTTCCACCCCCAGATAGGTTGTGATACAAGCCCGATCCTCATTTACATTGTGATTGAGCGCTTTCAGAATGATTTCCGACTCCTTTAAACGCTTTTCATCAATATCATACAAAGCAATCTTTGCATCGCGAAGCGCAGGCGTACACATACAATCTCCCAATACATTTCGGGCAAAAACAGTGCTCCCCGCTCCCATAAATGTAATTTTTACCATGACTGACTCCTCCTGTTATTGCATTAGAATTATGTTTCCTGTAAAATATTCCTGTTAAGATATATTTTAGAAATATAAGACGATTCCTGCTATAATTATTGTTTCATTTCATTGTATTTATGTTGCTTTATGCCAGAAAGGAGGCTGATTCCCATGGAAAATGAAAATACATATATCAACACAGAGCGAGGCTCCTCCCGGGAAACCACCCGGCTGCTGAAGGAATCGGAAACCGGTGTAGGGGTACGGCTGTACTACTGCGGAAGCGAGTCCTGCACGCCAAACCACTCCTTCGGTCCGGCAATCCGCTCCCATTATCTGATCCATTTTATCCGAAGCGGAAAAGGAATCTATCTGCGTCAGGGAATGGAATATTCTCTGAAACAGGGAGACGCCTTCCTGATTCTGCCCGGTGAAACCACCAAATATATGGCCGATTCCGAAGACCCCTGGGACTATACCTGGATAGCTTTCGACGGTGCCGGCGCTGAACCGTTGCTTGCAAGCTGCGGTTTTTCTAATAATAATCCGGTTTTTCATTCGGATGACGATACAAAAGGAAGCATGTTGATCCGCCAGGCAGAAATCTTCGAATCGCATTTTCATGATCAACGTCTGAATTTTCTGGAAATACTTGGTCACTTTTATCTTCTGTTTTCCTGTATGCATACGGATACTCCGAGCACAGGCTCCATGATTCCGGAAAATGCCTGCATCCTTGAAACCAATTGTAAAAATACTTCTTCTGCTCAAAGGCTCTATTTTCATCAGGCAACAGAATATCTGAAACATAATTTCAGCTATCCTGTAAAAATAGAGCAGCTTGCCCGGTATGTCGGTGTGAGCCGTTCCTATCTATATAAAACCTTCATTACCTGCTCCGGAAAAAGCATCCAGCAGTACCTCCTTCGCCTTCGGCTGCGGGAGGCCTGCAGTCTTCTCGCTGAAACAGAACGCTCCATTACGGATATTGCCTACTCCTGCGGCTTTACCGACTCTCCCTCCTTCTGCCGCCAGTTTCGAAAAGCTTACGGGCAGACACCGCTTCAGTTTCGGACCGGAATGTGCGCAAACAAATAGTATTTTCCTTCTTTTCCGACAAAACATGAAAAATATTTTTCATGATATGATTTTTTTGTTGACACCCGGAATTTCTCATGATATAATTTGATTCGTTGTGAGGCACAAACCACACAATAGGGCATAAGCTGCTGTGGCTCAGTCGGTAGAGCGTCGCATTGGTAGTGCGGAGGTCACGGGTCCGATTCCCGTCAGCAGCTCGTATAGAGAATCCCGGAAAGGTTGATTTTATCAGCTTTCCGGGATTTTTTTCGTAGTGCGCCCGCCGGGCGTGCCATATACTAAAACAGCCATCCTTTTCCTTTACGGCTCAGGATGGCTGTTGCTCTGTTCTTATAAAATCCTTCTCAGTCACAATGCGTCATGATGCGGATTATCTCCTCGTCCGTTTCGCACATCCCGCGCGCGCCGAGGCGGTAAATATTGCGGATGGTATTTTCTACGCCCTTTGAAACGATTCCGTCCTCCGCCAAAAACTGCTGTCCCTGACAGTACATATCATAACCCAGTATCCCGGCATCCACCGATGCTGCTATCTTTCCCGCACAGGACGGCTTTGCCCCGTCGCAGACGATTCCCGAGACTATCGCTATTGCATTGACGAGCGTATGGGAAACCTCCTCCAGCCCGCCGCCGCACAGCCACGCGATACCACAGCCCGCCGCGCAGCCTGCGCTCACTGCCCCGCAAAAGGCTGAGAGCGGACCAATTCCGGATTTTAAATGAATGGCGATAAGGTTCGACACAAGAAGCGCTCTGTAAAGCGATTCCTGAGAAACACCCAGATGTCTCGCATATTCGATAACAGGGACCGAAACCGTGATGCCCTGATTCCCGCTGCCCGAGTTGATCACTACCGGAAGCTCGCAGCCGCTCATGCGCGCATCGGAACCGGCTGCCGCCAGTGCTACCGCGCGGTTTCTCACATCGCTCCCTCTGCTCTTTAAAAGAACATTTCCGATATTCGCTCCCCACTCATGCTCCAGACCTTCCTGCGCTATCGCATAATTATATTTTATCTGACGTTCCAGCGTTTCCTTGACTGTCGAAAGCTCTGCTCTTTCTGCGAATGCAACAATATTTTCAATGCAAAGTCCGCTCCTGTCTGCTTTTTTCTCAGAAACCGGCGCGTTCTCCTCTGCTGCTTCCAGCAAAACAGCTCCGTCCTTCTCTATCCTCACAATATTGGAATGATACTTTGCCACCCGCACAAACGCCGTATGACCGTTTCCTTCTCCCGTCATGCGGATATCCAGCTTATCGCCGTCATCCAGTGCTCTTATCTTGATTCCAATCCGTTCCAGGCATTCGCGTATCTTCTGCTTTTCTTCCTGCGATACCTCCGCGATGACTTCCAGCTTTCTTTCCGTGCGCCCTGCCGCTATCCCGGCAGCCGCAGCCGCCGCGATGCCCTTTAGCCCTCCGGTGTTCGGTACTATCACGCTCTTTACATTTTTGATGATATTACCGGATGCCTCCACCAGAATGCTTTCCGGTGCACAGCCCAGCACATCCCGCAGCTTCGACGCGCAGTAGGCTATTGCTATCGGCTCCGTACAGCCGAATGCCGGTGTCAGCTCCTCCTTTAATATTTCCGGAAACTCCCTGAAAATATCTGTTTTATCTGTATTGTCCTTCAACACTTCCATCCTCAATCCTGTCCGCAGCTCCTGCGGATGCCCTTTTCTCTCATATCAGATACCGCCGCACTTTTGTACAGTATAGCATACTGTACGGCGCAATACCAGCCATTTTTCCGGTCAGTCTTCAAACAGCCTCGGCAGAAATTCCAGCGCACACTGTCTCCACACGTTCCAGTCATGACCGCCCTCATACACCCTGCGCACCTGCTTCAGCCCGCTTTCCTCGCACATTTCATCCTCTTCCATAAAATAGGAGAAAAACACATCCTCCCGCCCCATCGCCCGAAACAGCAGCCGGCAGTTTTCATTGAACGTCTTCGGATTTTGCAGGGCAGCGCGCAGGTGCGTATCGTCCGCCTCCTCCACACCGATATAGTTGCGTAAAAATCCCGAAAACAATCCTATCCAGCCAAACAGCTCAGGATTTCCAAAGGCGGTCATCGCCGCCTGCATCGAGCCCATCGACAGTCCCGCTATCGCGCGTCCCTCCCTGTCCGTCCTGACCTCATATCTTCCCTCGATAAAGGGCATCATATCCGTTTTAAAAAAAGCGGGGAACAGCGTATGCTCCAGCTCTTTTTCGTCTTCCGGGCTCCTGAGCATCCCGTCCGCCATTACGACCAGCATCGGTCTGACCTTTTCCTGCGCCAGCAGGTTGTCCATAATGTTGGCTATCCTCCCATGCCATACCCAGCTCGTCTCATTTTCCCCAAAACCGTGCTGCAAATACAGAACGGGCAACGCCTCCTCCACATACTGTTCCGGCGGAACATAGACGAGACAGCATTCCTCCCGCCCCGTCGTCTCCGAAAAAAAGTATTCGTGCCGCACATCTCCGTGGGGAACCTTATGCCGCGCGTATTCTTCCTTCACCGGCTCTATTTCCAGATAATTGCACGGCCGGGAATTTCCGTATCCGATAGGTAAAAACGGGCTCAGCACCTCCACACCGTTGACTGCCAGCGTTACATAATAAAATCCCGGCAGAAGCGGAAGGCTCACCTCCCATACATTCCGCTCCACCTCCAGAAAAATAAATTTTCTTTTTCCCGCATACAGCTCCAGATCGCAGGCATTTTTCATCCAGAGGCGCAGGAATGCCCTGCCGTCCTCCCTGTAAAAAAGCCCCTGTTCCGGCTGCCTTTCATGTATCGCCGTCAACGGAAACAGGCGGGGCCTGCGAAATGCCACCGCCTGATCCTGCACGCTGCCTCCTTTTCTTTCCAAAAAATCTTCCATCTGCGTTATCCTGCGTTTTCCTTTCCATTACGCAAAAGCGCGCGTTTTAGCTTTCCTTTGATACGCTGCAGCGCGTTGTCCGTACTTTTTGCATCCCGGCCGAGCACACGGGCTATCTGAACATATCCCATCCCGGTCAGATGCAGATCCAAAACCTGCTTTTCCAGCGGGCTCAGTTCCTTTTCGATTGTCTTTTCCAAAAGTTCTACGTTTTCCCGCGCTATCACCAGCTCCTCCGGATTGCGCTCCCTGCTGTCTTCCGGTTCAAATACCACTCTTCCGCCGTTTTCATCTTCCTGAAAAGCTTCCTGACTCAAAGAAACGTAGCGGTTCAGCGGCGCGTGTTTTTTGCGGGTCGAGGCCTGCACCGCAGTGTACATCTGGCGGGAAATGCACAAATCCGCAAACGTAAAAAAGCTTGCATCCCTTCCCGCGTCATAATCCCTCACCGCCTTGAACAGACCTATCATCCCTTCCTGTATCAGGTCCTCTCCGTCCGCGCCAAGAAGATACATGGATTTTGCCTTGCTCCGCACGAGTCCCTTGTATTTTTCCATAAGAAAATCCATTACCCTGCCGTCTCCGTCCCGCAGGCTCTGTATCAGTTCTTCATCCGTACATTCTTCGTATTTTTCCATGCCGCTCCCGTTCTCTGCCGCGCGCCTTCCGTCTTCCTGCCGCAAAATGCTTTCTCCGTTACTATTTCAGGCGCTGGCGCACTATCTCATAAGCCAGGACTCCCGCCGCTACCGATGCGTTCAGGGAATCAATATCTCCCTTCATCGGGATAGAAGCGATCATATCGCATTTTTCACGGACAAGGCGGCCTACTCCTTCGCCTTCATTCCCTATCACAAGGCCGATAGGACCTTTCAGGTTCAGGTCGTACATCTGCGTGCCTCCCATATCCGCGCACACAAACCAGATTCCTTCTTTTTTCAGCTCTTCTATCGTCTTTGCCAGATTGGTCACTCTTGCAACCGGCGTAAAATTCAACGCTCCCGCGCTCGTCTTTGCCACTACCGCAGTCAGCCCTGCCGCTCTGTTTTTGGGCACGATCACCCCGTGTGCCCCCGCAAGGTTCGCCGTTCGTATGATGGCGCCCAGATTATGAGGGTCTTCAATATTATCCAGAAGGAAAATGAACGGAGGCTCTCCCTTTTTACGGGCATTTTCCAGAATCTCCTCCACCTCTGCATATTCATATGCCGCAGCATAGGCGATCACACCCTGATGATGGCCCGTCTCGGAAAGCTGATCAAGGCGTTCCTTGGTTACAAATTTCACAGGCGTTCCCTTTGCCTTTGCCTCTCTCTTTATCGTCAGAACAGGGCCGTCCTGACATCCATCCAGTATGAACAGCTTGTCGATGGGACGTCCCGCCCGGTACGCTTCTATCACAGCGTTTCTTCCCTCTATTGTAAATTCTTCATAGCGCATTTGCGTTGTCTCCTTTTTTAACAGCTCAAAGCTCAGTTCCTGTCAGCTCAAGGCTTTTTTTCACCAGATACAAAAGGCGCTCCGTCCGGTCTGTCAGATACAAAAATCCGTACAGCGCCTCCAGTCCCGTCGCCTTGCGGTAATCCCCGATGGATGCGTTTTTAGCAGAGGAATGGGAATGGGCATTGCGCCCTCTTTTATAAACCGCCTGTTCCTCCTCCGTCAGCTCCCCGAAGACCGCCTCCGCCTGCGCCGCCTGTGCCTGCGCTTTTACGACGGCGCTCTTTTTCTGATGAAGGGTGTTGGGCGCGGTATTGCCGCGCTCCACCACGACCGTTCGTATCACCAGATCATAAATGCAGTCTCCCACAAATGCCAGCGTCAGCGGAGAATAGGTACGGATATCCACATTTTTGCAGCTAAATACATCTCTTATCCCCAAAAGCAGGCTCATGCTCTCTTCCATTTCACTCCCTCACGGGTATCTTCCAGAACGATACCTTTTTCCAGCAGCTCGTTTCTTATCTCATCCGCCCTTGCGAAATTTTTCGCCTTACGAGCATCCTGACGTTCCTGGATAAGCGCTTCGATGTCCTCTGCCAGAAGCTCCTGCTTTGTCTCAACGGTCAGACCGCAGATGTCCGCCAGCGTTTTTATCTCCTCGTCCAGCGCGTTCCAGAAGGCTTTGGAATGGCTCTCCTCGCCCAGCGTGTTTGCAAATTTCACCAGCTCGAAAATAGCTGCCAGAGCATCCGCCGTGTTGAAATCGTCATCCATTGCCTGATCGAATTTATCCGCATATGCCTGCGCCTTTTCCAGAAGCTCTTTTTCCGCATCGGAAAGCTCTGCCACTTCCGCATTCTGCGCTTTGAACGCCAGCGTGGAAACCGCCGTTCTGATACGGTCAAGACCGTTTGCCGCAGCTTCCATCAGTTCTGCCGAGAAGTTTAAGGGGCTTCTGTAATGTGCCGAAAGCATGAAGAAACGCAGCACCATCGGGTCGTATTTTGCCACGATATCGCGCACCGTGAAAAAGTTTCCTGCGGATTTGCTCATCTTATGATTATCGATATTTAAAAAGGCGTTGTGCATCCAGTAACGCGCAAAGTTTTTGCCGTTTGCAGCCTCGGACTGCGCGATTTCGTTTTCATGATGAGGGAATATCAAATCCTCACCGCCTGCATGAATGTCTATCTCATCGCCCAGATATTTTTTGCTCATCACGGAGCACTCGATGTGCCAGCCCGGACGCCCTTCGCACCACGGAGATTCCCATGCCGGTTCTCCTTCTTTTTTCGGCTTCCAGAGTACGAAATCGAGCGGATCTTCCTTCTGATCCTGTCCCGAAACGAGCAGGGAACGCTTACCACCTTCTAAATCATCCAGATTTTTGTGGGAAAGCTTTCCATATTCCTTAAAGCTTCTCGTACGGAAATAGACCGTGCCGTCCGCCGCCGGATAAGCGTGTCCCTTCTCTATCAGTGTTTCTATCATCTCCTCCATGCCCGCAATCTCTTTTGTCGCCTGCGGATGAACGGTCGCAGGGCGCACGTTCATGGATGCCATGTCTTTTTTGCACTCCTCGATGTAACGCTCGGAGATTACTTCTGCGGAAACGCCCTCTTCCACCGATTTTTTGATTATCTTATCGTCCACGTCTGTAAAATTGCTGACATAATTGACTTCATAGCCCTTATGCTCCATGTAACGGCGCACCGTATCGAACACGATCATCGGACGCGCGTTGCCGATATGGATCAGGTTGTATACGGTAGGGCCGCATACATACATCCGCACCTTGCCCGGCTCTATCGGGACAAATTCTTCTTTTTTCTTCGTCAGCGTGTTGTAGATTTTCATATTTACCTCTCATTCTGCCGCTTTTTGCGGCATTATCTGTTTTTGTATATTTATATAGCTTATTGACCCGCTTTTTCCAGCCGCTGCTCCAGCTCTAAAACCCGCTCTATCAGCTCGCTGTTTGATTTTTGCAGATTTGCGATATCCTCGCGCACCGGGTCTGGCAGATGTATCTGATCCAGCGTTTCCCTCGGCGGCTGCGGAGGCTTACAGTTCCGGCACACCACGCGCCCCGGCACGCCCACCACCGTGGAATTGGGCGGCACTGCCGAAAGCACCACGCTCCCCGCTCCTATCTTGGAATTTTCTCCTATCGTGAAAGAACCAAGCACCTTTGCCCCCGCGCTTATCATCACATTATCACCGATGGTCGGATGGCGCTTGCCCTGCTCTTTGCCCGTTCCGCCCAGCGTCACGCCCTGATACAGCGTCACGTTGTTTCCAATCTCGGCAGTCTCGCCTATCACGACCCCGTGGCCATGGTCCACGAAAAAGCCTTTTCCAATCTTCGCGCCCGGATGTATCTCGATGCCGCTCTTCCTTGCCCCCCGCTGTGACAGCCATCTTGCGAGGAAATAATGCCCCGATACATACAGCTTGTGCGCCATCCGGTAATGCACCATCGCTTTTAAGCTCGGATACAAAAGCACTTCCAGCGACGAATGGATAGCCGGGTCCCGTTCCCGGATGATGCGTATCTCTTCTTTCAGTCCTTTTATCAGTCCCATTTCCTCCATCCTTTCTTATTTCATTGACTGTCATCCGATGTATATCTGCCGTCTAAAGGCTCCAAAGGCGCTGCCGGACGGCAGATAAAAAACGGTTGGCATTCTGAGATTTTATGCGCCGAAAAAGTATGCACAAAAAAAGGAATCTTTCGCTCTGCAAAGAGACGAAAAATTCCGCGGTTCCACTCTCATTCAGGATTAAAAACCCTGCCCTCAAAGCGCGTAACGTGCGCTGTCCGTCCCCTGCTCAATCCGCCTTTGGGCGCTTCGCAAGATCTGCTCCCGGATGCACTTTCTGCAATGGAACACTGGGACTGCTCTCAGCCGGCGGCACTCCCTCTCTGGCGCTTCCAAAATCTGCATACTCTTTCCGTTCAAAGCATTTCTGTATATGATTTAAAACGACCTATCATTATCTTATGCGGCGGCTGTGCGCCGCGTTCCTGTCACTGTATTCAGAATAGGGAATTTTTTGTTTTTTGTCAAGCCCCGGAACCATATCGCGTTCCGGTTTAGTAGCAGTTCAGCCTCCCGGCAGCCTCTGGCGCTCCGCAGCCGTCTGCCGGACTGAGGCTGCGGAGCGCCGGATGCTGCCAGAGGGCTGAACTATTACCCGGTTTATGTATACAGGCCGGAATGCTGCCTGATTCATGACTCATTGACAAGTTTGCCTGTTATATGTTCAGGCGTAAGCTCAAGGCATTGAACCTTTGAAAGAAAACCCTCTAATTCCCGTTTTAAATATTCTTCATCATCTGTGAATTTACGGCACAGCGCCGTGCATATCACATTTGCCTTTTCTTCGTCGGTAACAGGGCTGATTTTGCCAAATACAACAACGCTTTTAACATTCAGCGCCCATTCGTCTTTGTTACGGTAACCTTTATCAAAAACAGTATAACAAACCTTACTGCATTTTTGAATCGCATCGATTTTATGTCCTTCTTTTGCGCCGTGAAAATATAATTTTCCATCAGCTTCATAATACCAATGATTCATTGGTATGCCGTAAGGATAGCCGTCATCGCCGAGCATTGACAGTACGCCTCTTGTTTCCGATCTTAACACGGCAATACACTCTTCGTCTGAAAGCTGCTGCTTAAATCTTCTCATTTTTCTAAACATAATTCCCCCCTAAACTGTAATTTAATTGGCTTCTTGTAACTGACTGTACAGTTGACTATCAATCTTATAAATTCCCTGATAGGGCTGTTCAACATAGTATTTCCCACTGTCCTCATATGCAAAAAGTGTACTTGTTCCTGTCTCAAACTGAAAGTCAATCTTAATATAACTTTCCGCTTGTGGGACATCTTGAACACTTTCCTTTTTAGTCGGTTCAGAACTGGAAATATTGGCGATTATTTCACTTATCCAAGTTTTGTCTGAATGACTTACTGTGTTTCCCCCGACAGTTATATCAATAGATGTAATCTCGTCGGTTTGGGGTAGCGTAATAGGATCTGCTTTTTTTCCACACGCAACTAAAGTCAATACACAAGCAAGACACAAAAATATAGAAATATATTTTTTCATAAGCATATTACCTCACATAGTTCGTTTGCACTATTATAATATAGCAGAGTAAAAATAACTATCAAGAGAAAGTGAAATATTTTTCAAGATAATCATCAATATACAAACAAACTGAAATTTGACTTGCCTATTTTCTTAAAATCTCATGTGGAGCTTCTATTTCATTTGCCAAGGTATGCTC